>ERZ779725.122-NODE-122-length-52904-cov-6.756571_pt1 | contig 52904 bp, 38 predicted proteins | sample MGYA00511890_ERZ779725 | MGnify/ENA primary metagenome ERZ779725 (study PRJEB29588, sample SAMEA2148549) | human gut metagenome | biome: human gut; feature: human-associated habitat; material: faeces | place: Denmark | collected 2008/2010 ...
TCTGATAATGGTGGTGTAGTTTCTGCCTCATATCAAATCTCTTCTCGTCATTATGTTGATGCCTATGCTGCATCTTCCAAGCCTGTTATCTCTTTAGCCCTCGAGTTTGACAGGCAAAGTAGAGGGCTGATAGATTGGAAGAAACAGTGAAGAATATAGTGAAGTAAGCATGTTCTTTTCTATAAACCTTTTGGGGCATTGTCTTGAGATATGTAGTTAAAAAAATAATTTTAAAGCAATAATATGTTGAAAAGTTAGTTATATATAATATAAATAAATGAAATTTTAATTAATGCATGAAATAATGATTTCAATAATAACTGCAACATATAATAGCGCTGAAACAATAAATGATACGATAAAATCTGTATTGTGTCAAACAAATAAAGATTTTGAATATATCATTGTTGATGGTGGGTTAACAGATGAAACTATTGATATTGTGAAAAGTTATGAATCAGAATTCTCTGGTAGACTGAAATGGGTATCTGAAAAAGATAAAGGTATTTATGATGCCATGAATAAAGGCATAAAAATGGCTTCTGGAGATATAATTGGAATTTTGAATTCCGATGATTTCTATACAGATGAAGATGTTTTGCAGACTGTTGCTGATAACTTTCTTAATCATTCCGTAGATGCTATTTATGGTGATATTCATTTTGTTCATGAAGGTAATCTAGGCAAATGTGTGAGATATTATTCCTCCAAAATGTTTTCTCCTTTTTGGCTTCGTTTTGGTTTCATGCCCGCTCATCCATCTTTTTATTGCAAGAAAGATGTATACGACAAGGCTGGTCTTTATCGTTTAGATTACAAGATTGGTTCAGATTATGAGATGATGGTTCGTCTCTTCAAAAAGCATAAGATAGTGGCTAAATACATAGCTAAGGATTTTGTTACCATGCGTACAGGTGGTGCAAGTAACAGTAATGTAAGAAGTCGCCTTACGCTTATCAAGGAGGATGTAAAGGCTTGTCGTGACAATGGCCTTTACACCAATTCCTTGCTTATCTGTTTGAAATATTTGTATAAGATCTTCGAGTTTAGAGTTTAGGCTCTAAACTCGAATTTTCTTTCTATCTCGTTATACAAGTCAAGGTATTCCTGAAAAGTTTTCTCCCACGAGTATGTCTCAGCATTTTTAATTCCTTTTTTTATTATTTGCTGGCGATATGTATTATCTTTCAATTTATTAATTTGTCTAATGAAATGATTTATAGATGGACTATCTATTAACTGTTCTTTATCTCCGATGATTTCTTCTATTGAAGAATTTTTTAATGCTAGAACAGGGCAGCCTGATTTTTGTGCTTCTACAATCGGCAAACCAAATCCTTCGTATGAAGAAGGATAAATTAAGGCAAAAGCTGCATTATAGAGTTCGTTTAACTCATCATTGGTGATATATCCCAACTCTTCATAATTGTCACCTAGAATTTGCTGCGTATTTATTTGTTCTTCATTAGTGAGTTTGCTTCCCACAATCTTTAGCTTAATCTTTGCTTCTGCTGCAACTTTGCAAGCTAACTCGAAATTCTTGTAATGTACTCTATTGCCAACGAACACTAAAAATTGTTCTCCATTTTTTGTGTATCTAGAGAGCTCATTTTTAATAACAAAAAAATCATCAGAAGCACCATTGTATATAACAAGGATTCTATCTTTGTTAATGTTTGGATTATATTTTAATAAATCCTTTTTGGTATTTTCTGAAATGCATATAATATAGTCTGCTTTGTTGATGGCATATTTCTTAGTAAAGCAGTGTATTGCTTTTCTTAATCCTTTCGAATAACGCTCATAGGTAAAATCATGTACTGTAATGATATTTATGGCGTGATGGTTCATGCAGACTCTATAATAAGTAGAGTGAAAAATAAATGGTTCTTTGCACTTTATGCTAATAGGTATGTATCGTTTAATGTTAAAGCCAATTCTTTTTTGGGTATCTATAATTAACTCTGTAGGTACATGCAGACGCTGGTAAAAGATGTTATCTTTTACCCCTTTTGTGTTTATAAAACTAATCTTATGAGTTAATGAATTGCATTTTAGCAAACGCTTAATAATTTCATACCAAACGACAGATATGCCTCCTGATTTCTGCCAGGCGAATACAAGATTATCTATTATTACATTCATCTTTATTCTCTATTTTTATGTTATACTTTTATACTATTGAATTGTATAATTCTTTATATTGTGCGACAATGTTAGAAAGTGAAAATCGTTTAGTATTTTCAAGACCTAAAACAATATGCTCATTTCTTGTCTTATCATCGTTTATGATTTTAATAATGTTTTGTCTAATATTATCCACATTGAAAGGATTTACGTAATATGCAGCTTTACCTCCAATTTCTGTCATTGGTGGTAGATTTGATGTAATGACAGCTCTTCCGGTTGCATTTGCTTCTATTATGGGCATTCCAAATCCTTCGTATTCAGAACAGAAGCTAATTATGTCTGCTTTGTTATATTCTTGAATGATTTCTGCATCAGTTAAATCAGCCAAATTGGTTAATGAAATATTGCATTCCTGTATGGCTTTCATTTGTGGCATCGTTAATTTTCCAATTATTGTTACTTTGCAGTTAATGTTTTTTAATGCAATCATTGTGCGCTCTACATTTTTGTTCCAACTAGTTCCAATTAGTAAAATGTTAGGGCAGTGCTTTTTAAACTCTATTGGGCTGTAATTGAAATTTGGGTCAATTGCATTGTATATAACTTGTACATCTTTGCGATTTGTAAAACGCGCAATTGATTTTTTAGTATTCTCTGATATGCATACAACTCTAGTTGCTAACAGCAATGGAATTTTGAACCAAAAAAGCTTCATAATAAGTTTTTTCAGACCTTTTGAATTATCATAAACGCATGCATCATGTATTGTTAAAACCGTTTTGCAAAACATTAATGGTATGATGCAATAATGAATGTCTCCTGTTATATGGTTGATTCCTCTCTTATTTCTGTGTTTGAAAGTATACCACATATTTCTCAATATGCTTTTTATTGAAGCATACTGAGAAGGCATTTCAAAAACTTCTTTGTCTTCCATTTGGTTGACGTAAAGGTCTGAAACTTTTTTTATGCTGTAACCAGCTTTATGGTTACGATAAAAATATGTTATCTTCATTTTATTCTTTGTTATAAATATTTTTTGTAAAAAGAAATGTAAGCTTTTGCTGTATTCTGCCAAGTAAATGTCTGTGCATATTGAATATATGCATTTGTTAGCTGTTCTGTCTTATATGTCCCTTTGGACATTTCTAGCATAATGTTTGCCATTTCTTGGATATCATCTTCTTTTGTGTAGATGGCAAAATCCTGCCCTATTTCCGATAGAGAAGAGTTTCTGCATGTCATAACAGGTGTGCCACATGCAAACGATTCTAAAATGGGAAAGCCGAATCCTTCATAACGAGAGGGAAATAATGTGGCTAAGGCTTCATTGTAAAGAACCGTAAGCTCTGCATCAGAAACATAATTTAAAAAGATGATTCTTTTTTGACTGATAAGCGCTTTGTTTTCTTCTAAAATGTTTTTTTGAGGGTTGTCCCATAGTAATACTATCTGAACCTCTTTGTTAATTTGAGAGAAAATTCTGAAAGCAGCTAAAAGATTTCTGATGTTCTTTCTTTCTTTTGTGCATGAAACTGAAAGAAAATATGGCATCGTAATACCTAATTTCTTTATAACTTCTATATTTTTCGAATGTCTGGTTTTGTGGAATAAATTATGGGATATTCCCCAAGGAATTACTTCTATTTTATTTTCAGAGACACCAAATCTATCTATTATATCATTTTTTGTGTTTTCTGAGCATGTAACTATACCGACGGATTGCTGAGCGGTTCTTTCCCATAGAGACATCATGTTTTTATCATTTCTTTCTTTTGAAAGGTCATAAAGACATGTGTCATGAATCGTAGCAACCATCTTGTCTTTCCTTGATACTACATCATAGTTGTGTGGGATGTGTATAAGGTCTTTTTTTATGAAATTATGAACATAAAAAGGCTCGATTTTTGTCAATTGGATTCCGATTTTTTGTGGTAATAAAAATTTATGCTTAGGGCAAAGTACATCCAAATCCTTAATCCAAAAGCTGTTAATACCACTTGCGTATAATGCAATGTTAAATTCTGTGTCTTCTTGCAGGAGGGCATAAACTAATTCATTGGTAGCCCGTCCTACTCCAGATATATAGTTCTCACCGAAGAATCTTGGTAAGATCATTGTGTTTGCTTTTATCAGTATTGTTTTCTTTGTCATAATTTATTTAAATAAAGGAGTTTTTAAATTTGTTAAAATGCTATTTTTGAGGATGAATCGCCCTGCAAGAAATATGTAACAGCATATTATGGATGCTGACACTATTAAAGATATAACGTATGAATTGATAAAATATTTTATCACATAACAAATAATTATTATGGGAGAAAATCCAATAATATGTTTGATTATTAGTTTAAATGGTATTTTTAGACCTAAATATTTTGTGACACAAAACTGTGAACTTAGTAAAACCGATAATTCTGCTAAAATTAAAACTATTGCTGAACCATTTTTCCCAAAGTTGAGAGTTAGGAAAATGTTCGATATAATTCCGACAGATGCGGCAAGAATTGAGTTCCTTAAGATATCCTTGTCTTTCCCCATAGGTAGCAATGTTTGCAAAACAATTATTTGGTCATAGCCGACAAGGAAAAATAATGGCGTCATGATTTGTAGAGGTGTTGTTGCACCTTCATAACCTTTGCCAGACATTAAATATATGAGTTCTTGGCTAAAGGGAAAAACGAAGAAAATTAAAGGTATGGCAAAGAGCATTAATGCATTTATTGCTTTACGAATGAGTGCTTTTACCTCTGAATTATCATTAGATTTTAACGCAACGCTAACTCTTGGTACCATTACAGATGTTAATGCTGTAAACATAGTCATTATCACTGTTAGGAGTTTGTTGGCTGTCGTATAATAGCCAACTTCTATGTCATTTGTTGCAAATCCTAGAAACGCAACGTTTAAAGTCGTGTACATGGAGTTCATAAACCAATAAACTCCTAGAATGAAAAATGATCCGATAATAGCTTTGTTGATTTTTAAAGTAAAATTAAAAGACACATACTTTTTTGCATAGATAAAATTTATAATACCATTACCAGCCCAAGTTAGTGCAACTAAAAAATAATACAATTTTACATCTGTCTCCGTTTTTACAAATAGAAAAACCGAGATGACGAATAATATTTTTACAAAAATAGTTCTTGCCGCTATATATTTAAAATTTTCTAATCCCTGAAAGAACCAATTAATTAGCATATAGTTAAAAAAAAGTTTTCCAACGCCAATATATAAAAGATCTTTATATGGTGCAAATTTAGGTACAATATTTGTTGCAATTATCAATATGATGATTGCCGTAATGGTAGTTAAAGTGTTTAATGAAAACAGTTGAGAAAATACATTGTCAAGTTTTTGTTGATCATTCTTGCATTTGGCAATTTCACGAATGCCAATTGTATTCATTCCCATCATAGACAGGATAGTAAAGTATTCAACGATGCTATCAACAAAGTTGCATGCTCCTATGTTAGCAACGCCTAACACTCGAGATACATATGGATACACCATGAGCGGAAAAATATATCCACTCATGGTTAGAATTGCATTGTATATAAAATTTTTCTTTAATGATTGCATTTTTTATCTTGTGTATTGTCTATTATAGTCTGTATTTATAAATATCCCTTTATAAGGAAGAAAATAATCTGTACCTTCGCCATATCCCTTAAAGCCTTTGTATGTATAAAGTATAGTGTAAGCTACAAGTATAAATGCTAATATTAACTTACCGTAGTTTTGCTTTAAAAGTGAGAAGACAACTGGCACCATAAACATTTCCATTATATTGAAATAGATGAGAGCTCTACTAACAACAATTTGCAATATTGTTCCGTTGCAAATGATATAGAATACTGTGCCTATCAAGTACAAATTGAAGAACAAGTAGTATCCTCTTGGTTTGTCTGTAATATATCTATCATAAACCAGAAGTGGAACAATCCAAATTAATCTTCTAATTGTTGCCAATATCATAGATGTCATGCTGGTTGCATCACCATTTACAGAATAGTATTCCATTTTGTCTCCAGCTTGCTCGCCCAATAATGCAAAAATTCCCAATGGTAATTTGTTGACGATGCCAGATATAGCAATTAGTATTGTCAATGATAAAATTCCAATAATCAATATGTTGTTTAATTTTTTGTTTAAAAATAGTGCTATAATTCCCATTAGGATAGTTTTGTGAAATAATGCACCAATAATTATCATTATAATATAATATAGCTTCTTGTCTTGTGTAAGCCATACTAGTCCTATGGCATAGAATGTCATAGCCATAAATTGCCGATTCATTCCCATATAGTAAACAGTTGACATATAAAATACTAATAGGGACGTAAATGGTGCATCAGAACATTTGAATATCAAATAAAAAAATCCACTATAAAATATAACTGAAAATACTGTCAAGAATATAGTATAATTATCTGATATGCTTCTTATAATATAGGTGAATATTACATAACCAATGTCGAAATCAGAATCTTCTGGTTGTATAGAAATAGTTAGGTCTTCAAAGAAATTGTGGTATGGGTCCCAATCAGTTCCTGTTTCCCATCTAAATCCATCTTGGAATACTAAAAGTGCAAAGCAAGTAAAGGCAAAAACATACTTGTATTTCTCGATAATGTCTTTGTTGAACATTTCAAGAAATACAAATATTGATATAATTCCTATAATTGCAAAATACATATATTATGATTTTTTTGATGCGTCCTTATAAAGGACATAAATACTTGTAAATACGAAAGCTGCAAAGATGTATGCTATTATAATAGTCATTCTCTTTGGTCCATCTTTCTTAAGTGGAACTGTAGCAGGTTTTATTACAGTGAAGGCTGGGGTACGTTCTTGCACTTTGGCTTTAGCCATTTGAAGTTGTTGTGCACATTGATTGTAAATGTTATAACGTAGTTGCATTTCATTTTCCATTTCTTCCTGTTTAGTCTTGAACGATGTCAATATAACATCCTCGTTAGCATCAGAATATGAACTATACAATTGTTGTGCTTTTGTATATTGTGCTTTTGCATCTGTGCAAAGCTTCTGCATATAGAGCAAATCATTTTTTGCTTTTTTTGTTCTATAATCTGTAATATATTGCTGTATTTTAGCTCTGACCGTGTCTGCTAATGTTGCCGATACTAGCGGGTCTTGTGTAACCGCAGATATAGTAATGAGACTGGTCTTTTTATCTACATTACATTTTATTGTTTGTGAGATGTTTTGCAATATATCATCCTGCTCTTTATTGAGCTTAAAATTATCTACTTTTTCCTCATTTTTAGCATTGGCATCTTGTTTCTTAAACAGAGAGGTTGCTACGCCAATCATTTTAGACCACCACGTTTTTTTCTGATAGCTTTTTAAATATGTGTAGAGGTCAATGTTTTTTAAACCACTTTTTTGTGTAGAAATTTTTACAGAAAATAGCTCTGTAACAAATGGTACAGATTGAACTATCTCAGGATATAATTCAGGATATATAGCATCTATTGCGCCATTAGAATTACCCACATTTATACCTACCATTGATGCGATATCGCTTAAACTTCCAGACAAATTCATGCCTGATGATAATTCTGGAGCCAAAACAACTTCTGCCTTGTATGTTTTGGGTATACTAAACGACACTATAACTCCTATTAGCAAAGCTATACTGCAAACTTCAATAAATAACTTTTTAGATTTCCACAATACTTTTATGATGGAAATTAAATCAATCTTATCCTCGATATGTTTGTCTGTATTCATATTATTCTATGTTATTTGTCAGCTGTACACATACGTACTTACATTTATTTACTCATATTAGCAATCGTAGCAATCATGGCGGCGATGCTGCTCATGCTGCTTCCCATACTCATCATTTCGGCTGTACTCATCTTGCGCTTCAGCTTAGCTGGGACGACAATCTCGCTGCCTGGCTGCACTTTGGCACCATGAGAGAGCTTGGCTACCTTACCATTCATATAGATGATGTATGCCTTGCTCTTTAATGCATCTGAGGCAAAACCACCTGCCTGGTCGATGTAGTAGCTTGGCTTCTTGCCCTTTTCGTAGGCTACCGTATTGGCAAACATTACGGCACCATTGATCTTTACCGTACCATTGTACTGAGGAATGACCAGACGGTCGCCCTCTCGTAAGATGATGTCGGCATCACTGCCTGGGTTCGCCAGTGCTTCTGGAAGGTCGATACCTACAGGGTATTCGTTAGGTACGTTGAACTTCTCTATGTTGGTACGCTCTACATCCTTAGAGGTCTGCGAGATGGCACCAGCATTGTTGCTGCTGGAGGCTAGTTGCAGAAGATTTTTCTGTATCTCTTCGCGCTGCATCTTCAATACTGCCTCCATGCGCTGCTTCTCTTGTTCGTTGGCTTTGCGGATGATGCGGGCTCCCTTGAGATATGCCTGGTCGGTAGCTCCACCTGCCTTCTTGAAGAGTTCACTCAGGCGGGCGTTGCGACGGTCTAATGTATAGAGACCGGCAAACATCACTTCACCGGTAATCGATACGTTCTGCTGCTCAACATAAGCCGGACTCTGACGGATCATTACTTCATCAAATGGCATCAGCTTGAAACCTGGGGTGCCGTCGATAACGAAACCGTCTTTAAGAGATAGGGTGTAGGTCTTGGCGATAACGCTGTCTGGACGTAAAGCCTTGGCATCCATTACTCTACGGCTTACCATTACATTAACGGTTGAAGCCTTGTCGGTCAAGCCGCCTGCCTGAAGAACGAAGTCTTCGAGGGTCTCATTGTCGGCATATTGATAGACGCCTGGATACTGCACTTCGCCACGGATGGTGAGGGTGCGCTCTACAATCTTTTCCTGTCGGGTAGGGATGAAGAGAACATCGTTTTCCTTCAATGGGATATCTGGAGTCTTGCCGTTCATAATGCCGGCAATGTCTACACTTACTACTTCAAGTGAGCGGTCTGACTTCATGCGGTGCATTACGGCACGGTTGGTGAAGGCTTCCTCTGTTAATCCTTCGGCATGCTCTACCAGGGTGCGTACGCTGTTGATCTGCTCGCCCAGATTGTACATGCCCGGACGGAATACGGCTCCTTTCACCTCTACGGTGTTGGTGTAGCGTGGCAGGATGCTGTCTACGCTGATTGAGTCGCCGTCATCGATACGGAAACTGGAGAAGTCGAACTCTTCTATATTATATACGGCACGTTCTCTGCCGGTCTTGCGGTTCAGTCTAACTGATTTCTTGTAGGCATCGCCTGTAAAACCACCGGAATACTTCAGAAGGGAATTGACACTCTCGTTCTTCTTCATTTCGTAAATCATCGGGCGCTTGACCTTTCCGGCGATGGTTACGAGACAATCGTATGGACCTACTACGATGACATCGTTGTCGGCAAGGCGGACATTACCCGTCATCTTGCCGTTCAGAATATAGTCGTAGATATCAACAACCGTTACCAGTTTGTTGTGTCTGTATACCTTGATGTTTCGCAATGTACCCAGATCGTTGGTTCCGCCAGCCATGTAGAGTGCATGGAATACGGTAGCGAAGGCAGAGAGGGTATAGGTGCCCGGAATCTTAACCTCGCCCATCACGTTTACCATAATGGTCTTGGTCTGTCCTACGGTAAGCTTGATGCGGCTTGAACGGTATCTGCTGCCAACGGTATTGCGCAGGCGGGCATTAGCCTGAGCTACGGTCAAGCCTGAAACGCTGACCGGTCCATAACCCTCGATGGTTACTTCACCATCTGGCGAAACGGTGCTCTCGATGGTTTTCTGAGAGGCGCCATAGATATCTATGATGACGGCATCGCCAGGCCCCAGACGATAGTTCTGTGGGGTAGCGATGTTCATATTTGGCTCGAAACTGAGGTCTTTGTTATTGAAAATGTCACGGCCGAAAACCTTACTGCGCTTCTGGTTGAGCTCAGCCTGCAGCTGTTTTACCAAGGTAGCAGTATCGGGTACCAGGGCGTTCATTTCCTTGTTGAAATCTTCATAATCTGGGTTGGTTTCATCATAAGATGAGTAGTAGCTGTCGTTCTGCTTGCTCTGGATGCGATAGTTGCTATAGGTTGAAGCCTGCTTCTCTTTGTCCTTGTCCTGGTAATCTTCTCTATGCTTACCATTGTTGGTCCGCATTCTCTTGTTGCCTGCATTTCCTGCAGCGGTTGTGCTGTAGAGCTCGTTCTGCTGCGACATCTTCTGATACTTATTGCGTACACGTCGAATCTGGGAGATGTCTACGCCCTTCTGCATCAGTTTGGTAACAATCTGAGAATTGGCTGTGCCACGCTCATGTTCTTTCACCACAAAGCTCATGACCTGATCATCGGTCATGTGTGAACTCTGTGCGAAAAGAGGCCCTGAAGACAGGACGAGCGCCAGTACAAGTATGATATGTTTCTTCATTATTATTCTTTTATCTTAGTTTAATTTATATAATAACTCGAAATGAGTTATTTTGTTGTAGTAGAAGATTGAAAAGATGTTAATAAAAACAAGAAACCCAGGGTTCAACCCTGGGTTACTGATGTTCTGAGCGAGATACGGGAGTCGAACCCGCCTCACAGGCTTGGGAAGCCCGTGCACTACCGATGTGCTAATCTCGCGAAGGAAAATACTAACTCCTTTCACAAGAAAGAGCCACGAGCGGGACTCGAACCCGCGACCCACGCATTACGAATGCGTTGCTCTACCAACTGAGCCATCATGGCTTTTTGCCCGAAAGCAGATGCAAAGGTAATGAATATTTTTTGAAATAAGAAATTATTGCCTAAACTTTTCTCGTGGTTAACTCTTATTAACTAAAGTTCGTTGGTTGCTATACCGGGTTCATAATAAAAGAGGGACTATCGCCAGTGGATAGTCCCTCTTCAGATTATAGTTTCTTGAATGTCAATTCTTCTTTTTTCGAATTTTTGCCTACCGAGATGGTGTCGCCTGGCTTCATTGTGCCATCGAGTAACATCTCGCAAACGGAATCTTCGATGTAGGTCTGGATGGCGCGGCGGAGTGGGCGGGCACCAAACTGTACATCGTATCCCTTCTTGGCTACCATCTCCTTTGCCTTTTCGGTAATCTGGAAATGGAATCCCAGTTCTTCTATTCTCTTGACCAGTCCTTCCAGGTCGAGGTCGATGATGCGCTTGATGGCATTGAGATCCAGCTGGTCGAAGGTGATGATGTCATCGAGACGGTTCAGGAACTCTGGAGCAAACTGCTTGCTCAGACTCTTCTGGACGATGCTGCGGGCATACTCCTTGTCTTTCTCATCCATCGCCAATCCGCCTTTTATACCTGCAGAAGTAAAGCCGACGCCTCTGCCGAAATCTTTCAGCTGGCGGGTTCCTGCATTAGAGGTCATGATGATGATGGTGTTGCGGAAGTCGATGAGTCGGCCGTTGCCATCGGTAAGTCTGCCTTCGTCGAGTACCTGTAAGAGCAGGTTGAATATCTTGCTGTTGGCTTTCTCTATTTCGTCGAGCAATACGATGCTGTATGGTTTGCGGCGTACCTTTTCAGTCAGCTGTCCGCCTTCGTTATAGCCTACGTATCCTGGAGGCGCACCTACCAGACGTGAGGTGTTGAAACTCTCGGAGAATTCGCTCATGTCTATTCTGATGAGTGAATCTTTCGAACCAAACATTTCCTCGGCAAGTTTCTGGGCAAGATAGGTCTTACCTACACCTGTAGGACCCAGGAACATGAATACGCCAATAGGATGGTTAGGGTCGCGCAAGCCTACACGGTTCCTCAGAATGGTCTTTACCATCTTGTTGATGGCATTATCCTGAGCAATCACCTTGTGCTTCAGGTTGTGTTCCAGATCTTTCAGACGTTTGCTTTCACCCTCTGCCATGCGTTGAGCCGGTACGCCGGTCATCATGCTGATAACGTTGGCAATGTCTTCGGCTGTCACCTCAACATATTCGCCAATCTCTCCCTGCTGCCATTGCGCCTTCATGTCCTCAATCTCTTTCTCGATCTTGGTCTGGGCATCTCTGCATGAGGCTGCCATCTCGAAGTTCTGGTTTGCTACAGCCTGCTGCTTCTTGCTGATTATCTTTTTCAGTTCTTTTTCCAGCTTGATATATGGAGCAGGAACACTTGCATTATTAATATGTACGCGCGAGCCGGCTTCATCTATCACGTCGATAGCCTTGTCTGGGAAGTGGCGGTCGGTGATATAGCGCTCTGTCAGTTTGACACATGTCTCGAGAGCCTCGTCTGTATATCTCACACAGTGATGCTTCTCGTAATGTTCCTTGATGTTGTGCAGTATCAGCAGGGTCTCTTCGCGTGTAGTTGGTTCAACGATAACCTTCTGGAAACGGCGCTCCAGGGCTCCGTCCTTCTCAATGCTCTTGCGATACTCATCGAGCGTGGTGGCACCGATGCACTGGATGATACCTCTTGCCAGGGCTGGTTTCAGAATGTTGGCTGCATCCATGCTTCCTTCGCCGGAACCGGCGCCTATCATGGTGTGAATCTCATCTATGAAGATGATGATCTCCGGATGGTCCTCCAGTTCCTTGATGACATTCTTGATGCGCTCTTCAAACTGTCCGCGGAATTTGGTTCCTGCAACGATGGCAGTCAGGTCGAGACTTACCAGACGCTTGTTGAAGAACATAGGCGATGTTTCCTGGTTGTTGATGAGTTGTGCCAGTCCTTCTACGATGGCACTCTTTCCTACGCCCGGTTCACCTATTAATACTGGGTTGTTCTTCTTTCTGCGACCCAGAATCTCGAGCACACGCTGAATCTCCTTCTCTCTGCCCACGACAGGGTCCAGCTTTCCTTCGGCTGCAGCCTTGGTCAGGTCGAAACTGAATTTGTCGATGGTAGGGGTGCTGCTCTTTTTGCGCGGAGTTCCATTTGAACGGGTAGACAGTCTCATCGGGTTCTGGTCCTTTTCCATATCGAATGGCTCTTCGTCAGTTTCCATCATGTCGTTCTGCTCGTTGTAGTCATCTTCTGCTTCTATTCCACCAGCCATCTCCAGGCTCTCTGCTTCCTCCTGCCTGTCAGCATCAGGGGTTTCTGAATCTGGTGTTTGGGGTTCCATTTTGAAATCCTTCGGCTCTTCTGTCTTCTGCTCATCATCCTTGTCAGTAGGATAGAGCATTTCGATGGCACGGTCGTAACTTAAGCCCAGTTGACTCAGCCAGTTGGCTACAGGGTTCTTGTCATTTCTCAAGATGGCAAGCAGCAGATGTCTTGGCTCTACAATCTTGGAGTGCTCGTAGTTGTTTGCCTCGCGGATAGAGTCTCTGATAATGCTGTCTGTTATCTGGCTGAATGGGATGTGGGTGTTCTCCTTCACGTTATCGGCAGGAGTTTCTTCCACACGCTTTTCCAGTTTGCTGTTAAGGACTCCGCTGAAAGCCATCGGACTGATGTCTGCGCCCTTCAGGAGCCTGTTGACATCGCTGTCGTTCTGGCTGATCAGACTCAGCATCAGATGCTCCACGCTGATTTCTCTTCCCAAGGTGCGTGCTGCTTCTTTGCTACTTCTGTTCAGTATGTCCTGTATATGTGAAAACGGATTTATCATATTTGCTTATATTTTTAAAAATCTCAGTGCAAAAGTACACATTATTTTCAATAATAGCAAATGATATGCCAACTTTTTTGCATTGTTAAAATACAAATAATGCTAAAATAATGCGATTTTTCGCCTCTAAAGCGTTTTAGTATCATTTTTTTTTGTATCTTTGTCGGGAATTTCAAAAGGGTAAAACGGCTTAGAACGCAAGGAAATGCCCTTAAACGCGATTTCCGGATGGAAAACAGGCGTTTTGAAAGTAATGAATAAACAATAATACATTAATATAAGAAATGGACGAAAATCAGACAATGGATCATGATAGAATCATGAAGATCAACATTGAGGAGGAGATGAAGTCGAGCTACATCGATTATTCGATGTCAGTTATCGTGGCTCGTGCCCTCCCTGATGTACGTGATGGTTTCAAGCCTGTGCACCGCCGTATTCTTTACGGTATGCTCGGTATTGGAAACACCAGTGATAAACCTTATAAGAAATGTGCGCGTGTTGTTGGTGAGGTGCTCGGTAAGTATCACCCTCACGGCGACTCTTCTGTTTACGGCGCTCTGGTGCGTATGGGACAGGAGTGGAACATGCGTTATACCTTGATTGACGGACAGGGTAACTTTGGTTCTGTTGACGGTGACTCTCCTGCTGCCATGCGTTATACAGAGTGCCGACTCTCCAAGATGGGTGAGCATATCATGGATGACCTTGACAAGGAAACGGTTGATATGACCAACAACTTCGATGATACCCTGCAGGAACCTACCGTGATGCCTACCAAGATTCCTAATCTTCTGGTAAATGGTGGTAACGGTATTGCAGTAGGTATGGCTACCAATATGCCTACCCACAACCTGGGTGAGGTAATTGACGGTTGCTGTGCATATATCGATAATCCTGACATCGACACCGATGGATTGATGCAGTATATTCCTGCTCCTGACTTCCCTACCGGTGCTACCATCTATGGTATCCAGGGAGTGAAGGATGCATACGAAACGGGTCGAGGCAGAATCGTGGTTCGTGCCACTGCCGAGATTGAAAGTAGTGAAAACCATGATAAGATTGTTATCACCGAGATACCTTATGGTGTCAACAAGGAGCAGCTCGTGATGGCTATTGCTGACCTTGCCAAGGAAGGCCGAGTAGATGGCATCGCTAACGTAAACGATGAGTCTGGCCGTCAGGGTATGCGTATCGTTGTTGATGTGAAGCGTGATGCCAATGCTAATGTTCTTTTGAACAAACTCTTTAAGCTGACAGCTCTTCAGAGTTCATTCTCAGTGAATTGCATCGCTCTTGTTAATGGCCGTCCACGTCTTTTGAGCTTGAAGGAGTGTGTGAAGTATTTCGTAGAGCATCGTCATGATGTTACGATCCGCCGCACCCAGTTCGAACTGAAGAAGGCTCAGGAGCGTGCTCATATTCTCGAGGGCTTGATCATTGCTTGCGACAACATCGACGAGGTGGTACATATTATCAGAGCCAGCAAGACTCCTTCTGATGCTCAGCGCAACTTGGAGAAGCGCTTCGAACTTGATGAACTTCAGAGTAAGGCCATCGTGGATATGCGCCTCAGCCAGTTGACAGGCTTGCGTCTGGAACAGTTGCACAATGAATTCAACGAGTTGATGAAGACCATCGACTACTTGAACCAGATTCTGAACGATCCTGAACTCTGCAAGAAGGTAATGAAGGATGAACTCAACGAGGTGAAGGAGAAGTATGGTGACGCACGTCGCACCATGATTAAGCCTGATGACCATGAGTTCAACCCAGAAGACTTCTATCCAAACGACCCAGTGGTTATCACCGTGAGTCATCTCGGATATATCAAGCGCACCCCATTGTCAGAGTTCCGTGAGCAGGCTCGTGGTGGAGTAGGTTCTAAGGGTGCCCGTACCCGTGATAAGGACTTCACCGAGTATATCTATCCTGCTACCATGCACCAGACCATGCTGTTCTTCACCAAGAAGGGCCGCTGCTACTGGTTGAAGTGTTACGAGATTCCTGAGGGCGACCGCAATTCCAAGGGTCGTGCCATCCAGAACCTCCTCAACATCGAGAGCGATGACCAGGTGAATGCATTCCTCCGCTTGAAGGGATTGAATGATGCAGAGTTCATCAACAACCATTATGTAGTCTTCGCTACCAAGAATGGTACCGTGAAGAAGACCTGTCTGGAGGCATATTCCCGTCCACGTGCCAACGGTGTGATTGCTATCAACATCGTAGAGGGCGATGAGGTGGTAGATGTTCGTCTGACAAATGGTCATAACGAGCTGATTATTGCCAACCGCAATGGTCGTGCTGTCCGTTTCGACGAGAACGAGATTCGTACAATGGGCCGTACATCTACCGGTGTTCGTGGTATGCGCCTCGATGAGGGTAATGATGCTGTAGTAGGTATGATTGTTGTCAACGATCCTGAGAAGGAAACCGTGATGGTAGTGAGCGAGCAGGGGTATGGTAAGCGTTCTGACGTACTCGATTACCGCGTTACCAAGCGTGGCGGTAAGGGTGTGAAGACACTGAATATTACCGACAAGACCGGTCGACTGGTAGCTATCAAGAACGTAACCGATGATAACGACCTCATGATTATCAACCAGAGTGGTATCGTAATTCGTCTTGCCGTAGCCGATTGCCGTGTCATGGGCCGTGCTACCCAGGGTGTCCGCCTCATCAATCTTACCAAGAAGAATGATGTCATTGCCAGCGTATGCAAGGTGATGAGTTCTGAGCTCGAGGCTTCTGTAGAAGAGGAGAGCCGTTCTGCCTGGGCTAAGAAGAGCGAGGAGATAGAGAATGATACCGTAGGTGCCAAGACTGCTGAAGAGGCTGCTGAGGCTCATCTCGCTGACGAAGCATCTGAAGCAGATGATACCGATTCGGACAACGTAGATTTCGAATAAAAGAAAAGACGCGTAAAAAATAAATAACAACAACTTTTAAACTCATTAAGAAAAATGAAAAAGTTTTTAGTAGCTGCAATGATGGTACTAGGTACCACATCAGCATTCGCAGGCGACAGTGACGCTCTCAAGGCTGTCATGAAGGCTAAGTCTTATGCCGAGGCTGAGGCTTTGGTTAAGCAGAATTTGGGTCAGATGGCTAACGATGCAGAGAAGGCCAAGGCTTACAACAAGCTCGTTGATCTCGCTATGAAGCAGTTCAACGACCAGCAGAGCATCCAGCAGACCAATCAGATCATGAAGAAGAACGACCCGGTTGACGAGGCTGCTATGTCTGAGGGCGCTTACAATGCATTGATCAATGCTATTGAGTGCTACAAGTACGACCAGCTTCCTAACGCTAAGGGTAAGGTTGCTCCTAAGTTTAACAACAACGCTAGCCGTGTATGGGGTGCTCGCGTTCAGCTCGTTAATGCGGGTCAGACTGCAGCCCAGAACAATAAGGCTGATGAGGTATTGAAGTATTGGGGTGCATTCCTAGATACAGACAATGAGCCTCTCTTCGCTTCTGTAGACCAGAAGCAGAAGGATAGCGAGAAGGAGTATATCGGTCAGGTTGCTCTCTTTGCAGCCCGTTATGCATACCAGGCTAAGGATGCTGCCCGTTGCGAGAAGTATTGCGACATCGCCATGAAGAGTGAGAAGGAGGCTAAGGATGCCCTCAACCTCAAACTCTATGTGATGAAGGACGGCTTGAAGACTCACGAGGATTCTCTTGCCTATGTTAACAAGCTCAAGGATATCTTTGCAAAGGACGAGACCAATGATGTTGTTCTCGATGGTTTGAACTCTATGTACTCTTCATTGAAGATGGAGAAGGAGCAGACTGAACTTTTGGACGCAGCTATTGCAAAGAATCCTAACAACTTTGTAGCTCTTGCCAACAAGGGTATGATGTATATCCAGAAGAACGATGCAGACAACGCTATCAAGTGTTTGAAGCAGGCTCTTGCTGCAAAGGAGGATAACGTAGTTGTTCTTACTTATCTGGGTGCTTGCTACAACAGCAAGGCTGGTAACTTGCAGGATCCTAACGGCCGCAAGGTTGTTTACCAGGAGGCTATCAAGGTTCTCGACAAGGCTAAGCAGCTCGATCCAGAGAAGGCTCAGGCTAACTGGGGTTATACCCGTTATCAGGCTTACTATGGCTACTATGGTCCTAATGCACCTGAGACCAAGCAGGCTGAGGCTGAGAGCAAGTAAAGTTTAAGCTTCAAATAAGTATTTGATTCTCATAGGGGGATGTCACCTAGTGTAGCATCCCTTTTTTTATTTCTTTGAGATAGTGAATTGTTCTCAGTTTTACCAAAGTATTGATCGGAATATGACTATAGTTTTTTTGACAAATACCCTGCTGAGATTCCCGTATTTTCATCCTGCTTTTATTTTGCTGTGAATATTGAAAATATGACAGAAAATCACAATGCACTGATAAACAGGAAGTTATGTGATTGTTGGTAAACGGCTTTTGCGCAGATTCTTTAGTTGTACGGCTAAATGACCTATAGTTGTACGACCATAACTCTACGGTTGTACGACTATAGGTGCTATAGTTGTACAACCATAGCTCTACAGTTGTACGACTATAGGGGTTATAGTCGTACAACTATAGATTTTTCTCTTATAGAAAAACAGGTAATATGGCAAATGAAGTGCATAATAGCTCTATTTCTATCTCTAGATTGTATAGTAATCAATATCAAAAATCCGGTTATAAGTTTTTACAAAACAGATAGATAAAACCATCTGAGAGTAATGTTGGTTTGCTGTAGGCGCCCATCAGCTGGTCTACGCATGCACAACAGGTGTTGTGCGGCCTACGGAGTTAACTTCTCCGATAACCTATACTATCTTTTCCGACAACTTCATCTGTCTTTTCCGACAACTTCTTCCGTATTCTGAGATTGTATCTTACACATTATCCTTTGATATCATACGCTTGCGTGTATTTCTATTCCAAGTAGTTTCTGTTCCTCCACCAGGTTAGTGAGTGAACTGGTTGGGTCTAAAGCTCCAAATACTACATTGTCAGCGATGCTGATGATGTATTTGTTCCTAGCCAAAGCACTTTGCTTGGAGTTGCGGGGAAGATGGGAGAGGGAGATAATAAGAGCTTCGTTGCTGTCGATGGCTGATTGCATTTCGGCAGGCTGCATCTTATACATTCTTCTAGCCAACACGAAGATGACTGGGATGTGGCGCTTTAGGAGAAGTTGCAGTACATCCTTTTCCAATTTTGTCTGGAATCCGCTGATGATGCAGGAATCCTTAGGCACACTTGTAGCCCAGTCGAAACTTTTTAGGATGTCTCGGCTTGTAGTCTTGCTGGAACAGAGAAACGCTGTCTTGGGGCGTTTCAGCAACTCCAGGTTTCCTATATGTGATAGTATCTCTGGCATATAAAGAATTTATATCTATAACGATACAAAAATACGAATAATCCGCTGAAAATCAAAGGAAACTACATTTTTTTTGTAGATTCTCTATAAAATATTTGTTTTTTTGAAAGCTTCTGTGTACTTTTGCAGAAAAATAAATATTAAAATAAGATATAAGTAAACAAGAAAGGAGTAAAATATGAAGGAAAAGAAATTAAAAGTATTCGCTCTTCCTATTGAGGAGTTTGAAAAGAAATATCCTGTTAGCTATTCGATAGTAGTACCAGAAATTCCTGAAGGACATGTGGCAAAGGTAGTTTCTGTACGCCCTTGCTAGACTTTTGTATAAGACAGAGCACAGAGGCAGATAGTAAACTCTCCGCCATCTATGATTTGCTCTATATTACCCCCAAGCCGCTCGGGAAAAGAAAATCCATGCTACACCCAAATCAGACTTCAAAAAATGCGGATATTGGAAATCAAGGAGTTACATAACGGGTGACTGCAATGTGGGTTAAAAACAAATAAAAATATAGATAAAAATACATTATTTCTTGCTAAAACCAAATAAATATATTACCTTTGCGCAAGAGATTTAAGAATATATATGTAAACAAAGAAATTATGGAAAAAAACAATAAACCAAAATCAGAAATCAATCTCCGCAAACTGATGCAGAAGTTAGGTCTGGGTACAAATGCGTTTGCCGAGAAATGCGGTATGTCGTCGCAATCAATGTCGCAGTTTCTTCGCAACAAGTCGTTAACAACAAACACCATCTATCGTATAGCTACAGCATTGGATATAGACCCACGCGATATGTTTTTTCCTACAGATGAGGATGGATTTTTCTCGAATGCAGAAACCAAACAGAAAGAGGAAACAACAGCCGATAAGCCTATCTGTCAGCTTCATGAAAACGGACTGGTTTCAGAGAACCAGCTGGTAGGGGCAATGATTCCTGCAAGCAGCATGATGAAGGCTGAAACCTTCTGCCCTCACTGTGGCAAGAAAGTGAGAGTGGGAGTGATACTGCTTGCAGAGGGAAATTAAGTTATTCAGAGCGCAATTGAAAGGTATTATTGAAAGAATGTCCTTCCCTTTAGACTCACTAGAATTTATGCATAGTCACACGCTTTTGCAGGTGTTCAGAAATAAGTGATATTTGGTATTTTGAAAGCAAATAAAAAAGAGTTGTATGACAGCATTAAATATACAAGCAGCACAGAATGAAATTATTCGTCAGGTGCTTAATACACAAGATATCCATCTTTTGGATAGGATAAGAAACCTCTTTGCAAATAAAGAGGCAAATGAGGCGTGTAAGGTTCAAAAAGAGCCTTGTATGACTCAAGAAGAAATACTCTCGGGTTTCGACAATGCCCTCCATGAGCTGAAGTCCTATCGTGAAGGAAAGCTAGAGCTTAAACCATTGGAGGACGTGTTGAATGAGTTGTAAGATATTTACTTCCCTTCTTTTGAAAGGGAAGCTAAACGATTGAATAAGCGCTATAAGTCGTTTAAATCTTATTTGAAGGAATTGATGAATGAGCTAAGTTCTTCCCCCTCTTTGGGTGCAGATTTAGGTGGCGGCTTGCGTAAGGTTCGTATGGCTATTAAATCGAAAGGAACTGGTAAAAGTGGCAATTCCCGTATTATAACAGTTGTGTTAGCTGATATAGAGGATGGTCTCGGCTTGCTTTATATCTATGATAAATCGGAGCGGAGTACTATAAAGGGTAAAGAATTGACAGATTTGTTGAAGAAGAATGGCTTAGTTTGATATGCTATTCCCTGTTGCCGATGAATGCTTGTTAAGTAGCATCAGCAACAGGGAATTTTCGTTATATTTTATTTTTTCTCTGTTATGATGGTGTGAGCTAGATGATTTTCAATTTGCTCCTTCATAACCAATGGATTATCTGATAAATGTTTCAAAAAGATAATATCGCTTTTATCTGTAATTTTCCAGCATTTTGAGGTATTGTAAGAACCTACATTTTTTCCAGCATTTGGTTTATATTGTAGGGTCTTAGGCAATTCTTTTGAAAAATCAGAATATAAATTATCCAATATTTTCTTTTCTTCATCCGTTAGTTCGTTAAATGGAAATATACATGGAAGGAGATCTTTTGTCGTTAAATGGAATTCATCTCCATATGTCAGCCATTTGCTCATGTATAATTTACCACTAAACAGCAATATTATGTATGGATAATATTGTTTGTTAACTTTTAAGCAACCAAGCATTGACAGTTCACAGGGGTTGTTGTCTTCATCAAAACAAGGAGGTTCTTGTTCTGAAATAGACAGCCAATTGTATGCGCTTTGTTTAAAATACATAAGCTTTCCATTATTAATATCTTCTATATCACAATGGCTCTGAAATTCGAAAATATTTTGCATAGATGAACTATATAGCATTGGTATACAATCTATTATCTTACATTCCGAATAGCACAAAGTTCTAAAAAGTGTATCCCTTTGAAGAGTAAACCAACGGTGAAGATTGGTTGTATATTGACTATTCTTATTCTTATTAAGTATGTAAATACAATTGCGTACTCTTACATCTCCATCAAAAAGTCCTGAAGGTATTCTGCCATAGAAAGAAAACCATTTAGAGCCTTGGTACTCATGAATTATTTTTCGTACATCTGCAAAATTTCGACTGAATGCAAGGTTATGCATAACTATAAATCCATGAGAGCCATAAGCTTTAAGAATTTTGAAGACTCTTTTTATAACATAACCATATAGGTCGCTACATTTGAAATCTTTTCTGTTTTCTAGATAATTAATCTTGCTTTTTGCTACATACGGCGGATTGCCAATGATAACATCAAAGCCACCATTGCTATGCATAATATGATAATACTCCGCCAGCCAATGGAAAGGCTGGTGGCTGGAGAGCCATTCTTCATACGAAATGCTGGCATCTGATACCATTGAAGAAAAAAGCTTATGATTCAGCAAGTCGTTAAGCCCTGAAAGCTTTGCCTTGAGCTGCATTTTAGACTCCTTAAACTCGCTTGCCTCCTCCTGCGAAGTAAGTTGAAGGTCCTTGAACTGCTCGTAGGCGCGAGCCACAACCTCCATCTCCAATTCTACCTTGTCCTTGAACTCCTGTTTAGCAAACATGTCGCCATAATTCAAGTCATTATCCAATTCCTTTTCCGTAGCATATCCCACCAAAGTATTGCCGCAACGAATATTGAAGTCGATATCCGGTAACGGATCCAGGCCAAGATTATCAAGTCTTGGATTTACTTCCACTACCGCTACCATCTTCAGGAACAGACGCAGCTTGGCAATCTCTACAGCCTCTTCCATGATATCAACGCCATAGAGGTTGCGGAGAATGATGCTCTTATAGATAAAGTACTGAATGTTACTGCGATACTTCTTGCTAATCTCTTCAAGTTCAGCTACGAATAACTTCTCGTTCTTCTGGTGGAACTCCTCCATGCGGGTAATGCAGATTTCATACAATGGTTCCAGGATGTTCATGGCTGCAAACAGAAAGGCGCCACTGCCGCAGGTAGGGTCTAGGATAGAGACGTGCTGCATGGCATGATAGAAATGCTCTACCAAGAGATGGTCTTCCGTATGTAACAATAAATCGTATGTAAACTGACGGATATTGAGATTGTAGGTGATGAAATCGTTGATTTCGTGAATCTCGCCAGCAGCAATCTTCTGCAGCAGATCATCGCAGCGCTGGAATCGCTCGATGGTTTCTCGCCATATCTCCGTAGGTAGATTGAATGGCTCTGGTGTGCGCTCGTTCCAATGACTTCTGCGCTCCAGAAGTTGTGGTTGGGTGGTATCCACACCTTCTGCTATCTCGCCCGGGATGAGCGAGAGCCAATCTGCAGTATATCCGTGCTTCACGGCATCATAGATGTATTTGTCGCCGCTCTGCTGCAAGGTTTGCCAGATGTATCCCTTTTCCTTGAAATCCTTCTCAGAGGTGGTCTTCTTAACGCTGTCGAAAAGGAAGGGCAGGATGCAGTTCTTGCCTATGTATTCCGTAATGTCTTCTTTGGTGTAGTAGGCTCCCATCTGGGCACGGTCGTTGATGTATTGCTCAAAAATGTAGCCCAGCACGTCGGGGTTGATGTCTTTGCCCGATGCTGTGATGCGGGTATCCAGATGCCAGCGCCATTTATCGAAGAAATCGAAGAGGTGAAGGAACGCCTCATCATCGATGTCAATATCCTTGAACATCTTCTCGATGTCGTGAAAATCGAACATGCCTCCGTTCAGATAGGGTATGCGGCCATATTTGCTGAGAAATGCTTCGTTACGCTGGTGCCCATTCAGCCCTTCATGAAAGAGGTGTATCAGGAAACCCTTGTAGAATGACTGGAAGAATTCGTTCTCGCCACGCTCTCGCTGCACCATGCTGAGTTTGTCTTGCAGATAGTTCTCGTTCATATCCAGGAAACCTTTCTTCTGGATAAAATAACAGAACATCAGGCGGTTGAGCATCACGGATGCATACCATTGCTTCTCCTTGTTCTTCTTGTCGTCGGCTATCTCGTCGTTGATGCCTGTGATATATTTCACAAACTGGGTATGCTCTTTCTTGAATCCTGCGTAGAAATCCTTGGTTATCTTCTCTGAATTCACCATGAAGGCTCCCTGGATGCGCTGCTTCACATCCATGATGGTGGTGTCTTCGTTAAGATCGAAGCTCAGGTCGGGAATCTTGGTGTAAAGAAACTCTGCCTGGGCAACGCTGGCATACTCGATGGTTACGATGTCGCGCTTTTCCACTTTGTTTACTGGGGCAACCCACTGGTGATGGAAGCCCTGCTGCTCTATGTAGATGCAGATGTAATCGTGGGCTTGCTGGCGCAGTTTGATGTCTATTTTCTTGCAGGTAGAGGCTGTCGGTATCTTCTCTACCAGACAGGTAAGTATCTGGAAACCATTGCGCTCAGCAATGGCCTCCATCTCGTAGTCTGTATCGTCGATGTGGGATACGAGGATGTCTGTCATGCCCTTGGGGTTGTTCCATCCCATTTCTGTGACGAACAGTTCCTGGAAACTGGCTTCCTGTATATATTGGTTGAATTCTTTTCTTGTCATGTCATGTTTTGTCTTGAATTGTTATGAATGAGATTCTCTCCATCTCAAACCCATCGAACAGATAATTTTCGGCTCTTTGTTGGAGTTGGTATCTTCGTCGATGATGCAGAGCTGGCTGTTTTTGCGCATGTCGAGCACATACTCCACCAGGTCGTCGTTGCTCACGTTGTTCTGTCGCATCATTCTTCCCAGATTAAACTTGGCGGTTTCCTGGAGCGGATAGTTGTAGATGTCGTTGATGGCATATTTCAGCTCTTCCTTGTTCTCGTCGGAGAAGAAGAGATCTACAGGCTTTTCGTAATATCGCTCCAATCGCTGGATGATCTTGTAGCGGGTACTGAATCTGCTGCCCAGAATGCCGCCTACATGCGTGTTCTCGTCGCCGATGTTGTCTATGGCTTTCTTCACCAGGTCGTAATGCTGGTCGACTGGTTCCACATTCGGCTCGTCGGCATCGCATTCCATGGCCTGGAGAATGCGCTTCTGCGACTGGCTCACGATTTCGCCCTTGCTGTTGTACCAGGAGAGCACATCGAATCCGCTTCGGGTCTGGGCATAGGTGATGACGCCATCGTTCAGCCTGTCGGTAGTAGCCTTGGTGGCATTGATCATGTTGCTCAGGTGTGGGATGATGCGTTTCAGTTCGGGGTTGGCATCGGTGGCATTCTTCCATATCTGGTATGCCTGTGAAGCCAGGTCCACATCGTTGTCGTCCACATCGTCGAGCGAGCCGCTTTTTTCATTATACATATCTCGCAGGTTTTGCTCGTTGCCCTCGAAGAACACCTCGTCGCTTCCCACTACGTTGGCTGCCTCGTTGATGCGGTCGTTCAGGCGCTTACGCAGGTTGATAACCTGTTCCACACCATCGGCAGGGAAGAAGGAATAGCAGTCTATGTGGTCGCTCTGCTGTCCGATACGGTCCACACGTCCGGCTCTCTGAATGAGTCGGATAATCGCCCATGGCAGGTCGTAGTTGATGATGATGTGCGCATCCTGCAGGTTCTGACCTTCGCTCAGTACATCGGTGGCGATGAGGATTCGGCTCTGCTGGTCGGCAGGATAGCTCTTCTCGTTGCTCACTGGCGAGAAATGTTCCACGATGCTGGTGGTGTTCTTGCTGTCGCCCGTAGCGATGTCTATCCGTTCTACATTCTTCTTGCGGAGTTGGCGGCAGAGATACTTCGCAGTGTCGGAGTACTGGGTGAAGAGCACTATCTTGTCTTTCGGATAGGTTTCTGTTACGAGCTTGTACAGTTCGTTGAGTTTCTGGTCTTCCTTCGTTTTCCATTGTCCGCAGAGCTGAATCATCTTGATGATGCATTGGCAATCCTTCTTGAGATTCTGCTTGAGTGTTCGCTTGAAGTACTTGCTGTTAAGCCAGTTTACATTATTCTTCTGCATCAGCAGTTCATAGTGTTTTTTGGCTTTCTGCTTGTAGGCTTTCATGTCGGTAGGGATGATGAGGTCATCGATGTCCTGGTTATCATCACCCATATCAAACATTCCGTTGGCATCTTCATCTTCCATGAAGTCATCGGGTAGGGAGTTCTCATCGCCGATGGGCAGATTGAGTTTGTTGTCGATGGCATAGAGGAAGATGGCGTTGCGCAGGATGTGGCGCTTCAGGGTGAGCAGGAAGGCGAAACCGCTGCTGTCCATTCGCTTGAAGAAGGTGCTCTTGCAGAATCCCATGATGCGCTGACCTGCTTTGGATAGGTTCTCGATAAGCTGTTTCTCAGCTCGGGATGCTTCTTCTGCCTTGGCTTCATTCAGATATCTGGTAAGCCCATAGCGTGGCAACAGGAGTTCTTCCATCATCGCTACCATTTTTTCTGAGTAGAGACGGCTATACTGGTCGCCCTGTTGGGTCTTGAACTTCAGGGCTTTCGGTATGCGGTCGGGGAAGTACGATTTGCTTCCATCCGGGAACTGCAGGTATTTCCGGCCATTGCTCTCGTCGGTTAAGGCAAAGTTATCCTTAATGAAGGTGCGGGTGCGGCGAACCAGGAAGAGCTTCATCAGTTCGCTCCAATCATCAGTCTTATCGCTTTGTTCAAACGACTTGATGCTGCGGATGTGGATGTCGCTATGCTTGCGCTGAAACTCTCGCTCGCCTCCCAGACTTTGGATGTAAGCTTCTGGGCGGATGCCCAGGTCTTGGTCGTCGCTCAGGAAAAGCTTTAGCTGGTTGGCCAGGTCGGAGAAATCCTTGTTATATGGTGTAGCGGTAAGCAGCAGGGTTTTGCAATCCAGTTTATGAATCAATTCCTGGATGTTGTGATATCGCTTTCCGCTGCTGTTGCGCAAGTTATGGCTTTCATCTACGATAATCAGTCGGTAGTTCCAGGTGTTCTCCACATCAATGGGTTTCTGCATCGAGACGATGTCTGCTTTGAGATCGTATTTCTGCTTGTATTTTGCCCACATGTCCTGCAGGTTGGCAGGACAGATGATGAGGGTGCTGCTGGCGTAGGTCATCTCGTAGATTTTGGCGATGGCGCAGGCGGTAATGGTCTTTCCCAACCCCACCACATCGCCTATCATGGCTCCGTTTCGCTTGTCGTTGTTCAGATGCTTGGCTGCAATCTTCACCGCATTCTGCTGGAAATCGAAAAGGGTGTTGCGGAATTCGGGCGGAAGCGTAAACTCCTTGATGCCCGAACGTGCTTCCTGGCTGAGATGATACACCGTCTTGAGATAGATATAATAAGGTGGGATATCTTCTTCGCCAGCCCAACTGTTGTCGATGGCATCAATCAGTTCTTTGGTGATGTCGATGCAGAACTTGTCGTTCCATCTTGCATCAAACCATTCTGAAAGTTTCTCTGCACTGTCGCTATCGGCAAACTCTGCATTCAGCTCTCCCTGTCGGGTTAATCCGGAGTAGGTAAGGTTACTGCTCCCCATGATGGCCTGGATGGGGTTGAAGTTGTCGTCTGGCCGGTATGCGAGATAGAGTTTGGCATGCAGGGGCTCTCGAAGATAGAGCCTGACGCATACTTTCTCTTCTTTCATCTGTGCGGAGAGTCGGCGGAGCGTCCATTCGTCGTTTTTCGACGGGAGTCCAAGCAGGAGCTGCTTCTTGAAGTCTCGGGCAATGGCTATTCTGCATTTCTGCACATACTCGGCATCGGGCAGTTGTTTCTTGCCGGAATAGAGACTTCGAACGAGGTCTTCGTCTGGTCGGTGCATGCCGATAAGGAGTCGGCAGGTGCGGAATATGCGGTCGTTCTGTTCATATACGAAATCACCGGATAGCTGGTCAACCTCATTGACAATAAGGTTCCAGCCGCGCAGGTTGAAGTAACCTACGCAGAAGTCAACGCGCTTTACGCCCACGTTGGAAATAATGCCCTGGAGCCCATCGGTGAACTTGGTTTCCAGGTTGTCATAGATACGAGCCATGTGATTGCTGTTTATAGGGTACAACAATCTCTAGCAGTTTCAATCTTTAGATTTGTTTGCATAATTGGTAGGAGCTTTAAATCTTGTTACTGAAATCTGTAAATTCTCAAAATGTCTTTTCGAGGGAATAAAAAGAGCGTACCCTCCACCTTGTTGTATCTCTAAACAAGGCAGCTCCTACCACAGATGGCCTAAAGTGTGAAATACAAAAGGAGAGGATACGCCATATCTAGGCGCATCCATTCTCACTTTCAGTTCACACTTGTTGAATTTTGCTTTGGTAGGAGCTATTCTGTTTAGAACTTCCAGTCGAATCGATACGAATCTAATCGTTAACCCACGAAAATAGAGCAGGTTTGGCATTTGCCTCGCCATACTTGGGCACAAAGGTATTACATTTTATCGAAATGGCAAAAAATAATCCCAACTTTTTCTTTGTTATTCAAAAAAAAATGAGTAGCTTTGCAGATGAAATGTAAAATGAAGATAATATGAGATATCCTATAGGCTTACAATCGTTTGATCATCTGCGTGAAGAAGGTTACGTTTATGTTGATAAAACGGCTATGGTGTATTCCTTGGCACATGGAAGTACTGTCTATTTTCTGGGTCGTCCCCGACGATTCGGAAAGAGTCTTCTTATCTCTACCTTCGAGAACTATTTCCTGGGCAAAAAAGAACTGTTCAAAGGACTTGCTATCGAAAAACTAGAAACGGAGTGGAAAACCTATCCCGTGTTTCATATAGATTTTGGAACAGGTTCTTATGCCAATGCAGATGCTCTCAATCAGATATTCGAGTTTTATATCTCGGGATGGGAAAAGAAATATCGGATAGAGCGTGACCCGGGAGTCACCGATTATAACCTGAGATTTAAAAAGATCTTGGAAGAAGCTCATCAGCAGACCGGGCTGCGTGCCGTGGTTTTGGTGGACGAATATGATAAACCGCTGCTCGACGTGATGGATACGGGGTATATGGTAGAGCATTTGGGTGAACAGATAACCTTGGAGGAGAAAAACAGAAACATGCTTCGTGCTTTCTATTCCACCTTTAAGGGAGCCGACAAGCATCTGCAATTCGTTTTCCTCACCGGTGTTACTAAGTTCTCGCAGGTGAGTGTGTTCAGTGATTTTAATCAACCTAATGATATAAGCATGTCGCCTATGTATGATACCATTTGCGGTATCACAGATGAGGAACTGGAACAGACTTTCTCGCAGCAGATAAAGGAGTTGGCTGCTGTTTACGGCTATACCGAAGAGAAGATGCGGGGGGTATTGAAGAAGCGATTTGATGGATATCATTTCAGCAAAAGGATGAAGGGTGTTTATAATCCTTTCAGCATTTTGAATACATTTGATAAGCAGGATGTTCAGGATTATTGGTTTCGCACAGGAACACCCACCTATCTGGTCCGCTTGTTGAATCATTTTGATGAGAATCTGGATGAGTTGACGGGTAAGTATTATATGACCGATCAGTTTGTTGATTATCGTGCAGATAAGGAGAAGCCTTTGCCTATGATATTTCAGAGCGGTTATCTTACCATCAAGGATTATGATAGTGACATGAATACTTTTTTGTTAGATTATCCGAACGATGAGGTAAAGCGTGGCTTTGTTACTCTGATGGCTAACAATTATTTGGAGCCGAAAGACAATATAGATAATTGGATAGTTACGGCAATCTCTGCTTTAAGGAAAGGTAACCTGGATGATTTTCAAGTCCATCTTACAGCTTTCCTTTCAAGTATTCCTTATACGATGCGCCGCAAGGATTCTGAACGGGAAAAGGAGCGTTATTTTCATTATACTTTTTATCTCCTGCTGCGACTTTTGAGCACATATACGGTTTATACGGAGAAGGTACAGAGTCTGGGTAGGGTAGATTGTATAGTTGAGACCTCGAAGTTTATTTATATCTTTGAGTTCAAACTTGACGGAACAGCTCAGGAGGCATTGTCGCAAATTAATAATAGGGGATATGCCCGTGAGTATGCCTATGATAAAAGAAAACTCTTTAAAATAGGATGCTGTTTCTCTTCAGAAACGGGAACCATTGAAGATTGGATGATTGAAGGTTGAATTTCTACCACTTATTGAAATAAAAAATAGGCTGAGCCATCATGCGATGACTCAGCCTTAATTCTTTTTTATCCATTCAGAACTTTACTGCTGAACAGGAATCTTCTTGACGCGACGCTCGTGACGGCCACCCTCGAATGTTGTGGCAAAGAACTCGTCGAGAATAGCCTCGGCGGTCTTGTTGTCTACGAAACGACCTGGAAGTACCAATACGTTGGCATCGTTGTGCTGACGAACCAAATGAGCAATCTCCTTGCACCATGCCAATCCGGCACGTACACCCTGATGCTTATTCAATGTCATGGCGATACCTTCGCCGCTGCCGCAAATGCCGATACCTGGATATACTTCGCCGCTCTCAATGCCTTTAGCAAGAGCATGACCGAAGTCAGGATAGTCTACACTCGCATCGCTGTATGTACCATAATCCTTTACAGGATAACCCTTCTTTTCCAAATATTCCAATACAAATTGCTTCAATGGAAAACCTGCGTGATCGCATGCAATACCAACTGTCTTTACTTCCATAATACTTAAGTTTTTAAGTGAAGAAAACGGGGTAAACCCTTATCCTTCACAAGGTTAATATTAAAAGAGTGAAAGGAGTCGGATGCCGGAAATGGAAATCTGCCATCCTGCAAAATCTCCAACTCCAGCTTCCAACTCCTGTTTAGTTTATGCTAATTAAGCCTCTGCCAAGAAAGCCTTTACCTGCTTGTAAACGTTCTCGCCTGTGTAACCGAGCTTCTCATCAAGTACCTTGTAAGGAGCAGAGAAACCGAAGCTCTCCATACCCCAAACCTTACCATTAGCGCCTACGAGACCCTGGAGTGTTACAGGAAGACCGGCAGTCATACCGAAGATCTTAGCGTTCTTTGGCAATACGCTCTCCTGATATTCCTTGCTCTGACCACGGAACAAGCCCTCTGATGGAGCACTTACCACGCGAACCTTGATGCCGTCGGCACGCAAAGCCTCGCAACCAGCCTCCAATGTAGAAACCTCAGAACCGCTAGCTACCAAGATAACGTCTGGATTCTCGTCGCTGCCTGCTACGATGTAAGCACCCTTGGCTGCCTGCTCATAGTCTGTACCCTCTGGCAACTTGGCAATGCCCTGGCGAGAGAAGATCAAAGCTGTAGGAGTCTCAACATTCTCCATAGCGAGCTTCCAGCAAACTGTAGTCTCGTCAGCATCAGCTGGACGGAATACGCGAACGCTGTCCTTACCTGCGTGGTTCTTCAATTTCTCCATGAGGCGAATCTGTGCTTCCTGCTCAACTGGCTCGTGAGTAGGTCCATCCTCACCAACGCGGAATGCATCGTGAGTCCAGATGAACTTCACTGGAACCTGCATCAGGGCTGCGATACGTACAGCTGGCTTCATATAATCAGAGAATACGAAGAATGTACCCATTGCTGCAACCACACCTCCGTGGAGCATCATACCAATACACATATCTGCCATAGTCAACTCTGCAACACCAGCCTGGAAGAAAGCACCAGAGAAGTCACCGCGAACGATGCTCTTGGTCTTCTTCAAGAAACCATCTGTCTTATCAGAGTTAGAAAGGTCAGCAGAAGCACAGATCATGTTAGGAACCTGCTCTGCCAAAACACCGAGACAAGCAGCTGATGCTGCACGTGTAGCTGAACCAGCCTTCTGCTCAACCTTGCTCCAGTCTACCTTAGGAGCCTTGCCGCTGAACCACTCATCCATCTGAGCTGCCTTCTCTGGGTTAGCCTTGCGCCACTCAGCCTCTGCAGCCTTGCGCTCAGCTACGATCTTCTTCAACTCCTCAGCACGCTTAGCGTAGATTTCCTTTACATCGTCGAAGATAACGAATGCATTCTCAGGATCACCACCCAGGTTCTTGATAGTATTTACGTAAGCGTCGCCACCGAGAGGAGCACCGTGAGTATTGATGCAAGCCTCGTAGCTTGTGCCGTCTGCGCGGAGAGCACCCTTACCCATTACGGTCTTACCGATGATGAGGGTAGGGCGGTCCTGCTCCTTCTGGGCAGCATCGAGCGCCTCACGAATCTGAGCTACGTCGTTACCGTTGATCTTGATGACATTCCAGCCCCAAGCCTTGTACTTCATCTCTGTATCCTCGTTCATAACAACGCCACACTCTGTAGAGAGCTGGATGTCGTTAGAATCGTAGAACATGATGAGGTTGTTCAGACCGAGGTTACCGGCGATACGACCAACACCCTGAGAAATCTCTTCCTCTACAGCACCATCAGAGATGTATGCGTAGATCTTGTGCTGCATCATGGTTGAACCCAGACGAGCCTCGAGGAACTTCTCTGCAACAGCTGCACCAGCTGCGAGGGCATGACCCTGACCGAGAGGACCAGATGAGTTCTCGATACCACGCTGAAGGTCGAGCTCTGGGTGACCAGGAGTTACAGAACCCCACTGGCGGAACTGCTTGAGGTCTTCCATAGAGAAGAAACCACGCAAAGCCAAACCAGCATAGAGCATAGGGCTCATGTGACCTGGGTCGAGGAAGAAGCGGTCACGGCCAGTCCATGTTGGATCTGCTGGATCATAAACCAGGTACTCAGAGAAGAGCACGTTGATGAAGTCAGAACCACCCATAGCACCACCTGGGTGACCGGAATTTGCCTTTTCTACCATTGAAGCAGCCAAGATACGGATGTTATCAGCTGCATGATTCATTACTTTAATGTCGTTCATAATTTTATATTTATTATTGTTGTTATTTCTGCTGAAATATTCTTGTTTTTCTAACTCTGAAGGCTACTCAAAAGAAGGATACTTCCTTTTTTCGCCTTCAAAGATACTATTTTATTTTCAAAACTACGATAGATTTTGCAGGAATTTTTACCTTAAGGGTGTTTTTCTTTACTTTTGCATCCTTAAAAACTGCAGGCTTCACTACATCCGGGTGTGCGAAGTCGTTGTAATCGCTCACCTTGTTGCAGGAAAGAATCTGTCCTGTTACAGTTTTTGGAGCAGCTGCACCATCCAGATTAAACTCTACCTGCTGAGCCTTGTCAAGACTGACATTGGCAAGAGCAACCACAATGGTTCCATCTGCCTTCTTGGCTGCTGAAGTAGATACCAATGGAATCTTTCTTCCATCTTTTGCATGATCATCGCCGCGAACATCCATAGAGTCGCACTTTACATCCATTGGGAGATAGGTTGCCTCCTGGAAGTCCTTGTACATGTTGAATACATGATAGGTTGGAGTCAGAACCATGTGACCTGTTCCCTTTGTATCTGTCAGGATCATTGATTGGAGTACGTTGACAATCTGTGCGATATTGGTCATCTTCACACGTTCTGTATGGCGGTGGAATACATTCAGCGAGAGTGCTGCAACGAAGGCATCGCGCATACAGTTCTGCTGATAGAGATGGCCCTTGATAGTGCCAGGCTCCTCATCCCACCAGGTTCCCCATTCGTCAACGAGGAGGGCTACCTGCTTCTTTGGATCAGCCTTGTCCATGATAGCCTCGTGCTTCTTGATGACATCTTCTATGCCGAGCGCCTTGCCCATGGTCCAGTAGTAATCCTCATTGTTGAACTTGGTGGCAGAACCCTTGCTGCCTGTCCAGCCTGTTACTGTATAATAATGTAGAGAGATGGCGTTGGCACGGTTGCCGATACGGTCCATCAATACCTTAGTCCAGTTATAATCGTAATCGCTCGCTCCAGATGCAATCTTATAGAGCTGGTTCCCGTCATAGTTGCGGCAATAAACAGAGTAGCGGCGGAAGAGATCTGAATAATACTCAGGACGCATGTTGCCACCGCAGCCCCAACTTTCGTTACCAACACCGAGGTATTTTACCTTCCAAGCCTTGTCGCGGCCGTTCTGTCGGCGGAGTTTTGCCATAGGAGTATCTCCATCGCTGGTCATATATTCCACCCACTTTGCCAATTCCTCAACAGTGCCGGAACCCACGTTACCGCTGATGTAAGGCTCGCAACCCAACATCTCGCAGAGATTCAGAAACTCGTGTGTACCGAAAGAGTTGTCCTCAATGGTTCCACCCCAGTTGTTGTTCTGCATCTTTGGTCGCTTCTCACGTGGACCGATACCATCCATCCAGTGATACTCGTCAGCGAAGCATCCTCCAGGCCATCTTAATACAGGCACTTTCAGGTCCTTGAGGGCTTGGAGCACGTCGTTGCGGTAACCCTGAGTGTTAGGAATCTTAGAATCAGGACCTACCCAAAGACCACCATAGATGCAACTTCCGAGATGCTCGGCAAACTGGCCATAAATCTCTTTATTGATTTTCTGTGTTCCCTGGTTGGCATGGATTGTTCCTGTTACATCCTGAGCTTGAGCTGAGAATGCAACTGCTGTTGAAAGCATTGTGGTAGCGAATAGTTTCTTCATCATTGTTCTTATTATTTGTTGTCGATTTTTAGTATAATACGTTTGTGGAGGTAGAATCCCCACAAACGTATTTATCGTTTAGTTACTTTTTGTTCTCAACTGCTGCCTTTTCGATAGCAAGACCAGCCTTGTAGGTTTCAATATATTTATCAAAACCGGCTACATCTTCGGCAGTAGGTGCAATCTCTACACCAGTATTGCCTGCAAATACCTTCTTGTCGAGATAATCTGCCAGGCTCAACTTCTCTTCGTTGTTAACGAGATAACCTGCGAGCAGAGCGATACCCCATGCACCACCTTCGCCTGCTGTCTCCATGACAGAGATAGGGGAGTTAATGGCTGCAGCGAGGATGCGCTGACCTACACCCTTGGTCTTAAACAAACCGCCATGACCTGTGATGCGATCTACCTGTACCTTCTCGTCCTTGAACAATACATCGTTACCAATCTTCAATACAGCTACTGAAGCATAGAGGTTGGCACGCATGAAGTTGGCAAGATTGAAGTGGTCGTTGGCAGAACGTACGAACATAGGGCGACCTTCTGCAAGACCTGTTACAGGCTCACCAGAGATATAGTTGTAAGCAATCAATCCTCCGCAATCAGCATCGCCTTCAAGAGCGTGGTTGTAGAGCTTGCCGAATACCTCGTTCATATCTACTGGAACACCGAGCAACTCCTGATATTGCTTGAACAAACCTACCCATGCATTGAGGTCGGAAGTACAGTTGTTGCAGTGAACCATTGCTACAGGGCTACCGTCTGGAGTAGTCACCATATCAATGACTTCGTAAGGTTGGCTCAAGGCTTTCTCCAATACAATCATAGAGAAAGAAGATGTACCTGCACTGACGTTACCTGTGCGCTGACGGACAGCGTTGGTAGCTACCATACCAGTACCTGCATCACCTTCTGGAGGACAGAGTGGGGTGCCTGCCTGGAGTGTGCCTGATGGGTCGAGCTTCTTTGCACCTTCCTCGGTCAATACGCCAGCATCTTCGCCTGCGTTCAGCACCTCAGGGAGAATGTCGAGAATCTTCCAGCCCAGGTTCTTAGGCTCGATGAGCTTATCGAACTTAGCTACCATCTCTGCATCGTAGTTGTTGGTGTTAGAGTCGATAGGGAGCATACCTGATGCATCGCCTACGCCCAAAACCTTCTTGCCTGTGAGCTGCCAGTGGATATAACCGGCGAGAGTGGTAAGGAAGTCAATCTTGTTGATGTGGTTCTCACCATTCAGGATAGCCTGATATACGTGAGAGATACTCCAACGCAATGGGATGTTGAAGTGGAAGAGTTCTGAAAGTTCAGCTGCAGCCTTGGCTGTATTGGTGTTACGCCATGTGCGGAAAGGAACGAGAATGTTCTCATCCTTACCGAAAGCCATGTAGCCGTGCATCATCGCAGAAATACCGATGGCAGCCAACTGCTTGATTTCGCAGTCGTACTCAGCCTTCACGTTCTTGCGGAGGTCGGCATAACAATCCTGCAAACCTTTCCAGATTGTGTCGATGCTGTAAGTCCAGAGACCATCAACCAACTGGTTTTCCCACTCAAAGCTACCCTGTGCGATAGGGTTGTTGTCGGTGTCGATCAAGACAGCCTTGATTCTGGTAGAGCCAAACTCGATACCGAGAATGGCCTTACCTGATTCTATAATAGTTTTTGCGCTCATTATTGATTCTTTCTTTAATGTAAGGAACAAAGAGAAAAGCAATGGAATTCTTCACTCTTCGTTCTTCACTCTTCACTTAAATTATCTCAACGCCTTGTTGAGCATGTAGTAAATCTCGTTGTTGCGGAGCTGCTGCTTGAAGCTGCTGATAGTTGTGTTCTTGTCGATGTTGACGAACTCAATACCGAGAATCTCGCAGAAGTCTTCCCAGTACTCAGCAGTGATATCGTAAGAGAATGCACTGTGGTGAGTACCACCAGCAAGGATCCAAGCACCTGCACCAATCTCGAAGGTTGGCTGTGGAACCCAGAGAGCTGAAGCTACAGGGAGCTTAGGCATTGCCTTTGGCTCGATGCACTCTACCTCACTTGCGATGAGACGGAAACGGTTGCCGAGGTCAACTACAGTTGCCTTAACACCCTTACCTGTCTTAGATGTGAATACCAAACGGGCAGTCTGCTGCTTGCGGATACCGATGCCGAGGAAGTGAACCTCGAGCTTTGGCTTGTCTGTTGCAATCAATGGGCATACCTCGAGCATGTGGCTCTGGAGGCTAGATGTGCGGTCGGCAGCGAAGTTGAGTGTGTAGTCCTCAAGGAATGAACAACCCTTCTCCAAGCCCTGGTTCATTACCCAGAGTGTGCGGTAGAGGCAAGCTGTCTTCCAGTCACCCTCAGCACCGAAACCATAACCCTCTGCCATCAGGCGCTGTGAAGCCAAACCAGGAATCTGGTCGAAACCGCAGAAGTTTGGATCGTCGATGTCTGCGTCGCCGAGGTCATCGAAGTTGGTTGTGAATGCTACTGCGTTCTCATCCTTCAATACGCGACGGAGAGCAATCTCAGCCTTAGCTGCGTTCTTCACCTTCTCCCAATAAACTTCCTCGCCAGACTCATCAATCTTGATGGTGTACTCCTTCTTGTATTCCTCAACGAGAGCATCAGCTTCTGCATCAGTTACCTTCTTGTAGTATTCCATGAGTGAAGATACTGGGTAGTAATCTACGTGGTAACCCAAGCGCTGTTCGAACTCTACGCGGTCACCATCTGTTACAGCAACGTTGTTCATGTTCATACCGAACATCAAGCAGCGTACGTTGTGAGCATCAGCAACACCTGCAGCTACGCGAGCCCATGTTGCAATCTGCTTCTGAGCCTCTTCGCTCTTCCAGTAACCTACAACTACCTTTCTAGGGATGCGCATACGGGTGCAGATGTGACCGAACTCGATGTCGCCGTGGGCTGACTGGTTGAGGTTCATGAAATCCATATCGATAGAATCCCAAGGGAGTTCTGCATTGTACTGAGTGTGGAAGTGGAGGAGAGGCTTCTCGAGAGCCTGCAAGCCCTTGATCCACATCTTAGCTGGAGAGAAGGTGTGCATCCATGTGATGATACCTACGCACTTCTCATCGTTGTTGGCAGCCTTCATGACAGCCTCAACTTCTGCAGAAGAGTTAGCTGTGCCCTTATAAACTACCTTGATTGGGATGATGCCACTGTTGTTCAGACCATCTACCATGTCCTTTGAGTGACCATCAACTATCTTAACTGTTTCGCCTCCGTAAAGAAGCTGTGCACCAGTTACAAACCATACCTCCAAATTTTCAAATGCTTTAATCATGATTGTTTGTTGTATTAATTGTTATTGTTAATGTGATTTAATATCTTTATTTGAAACACGCTTTAATTAGTGCTTTTTCTGTCCGTAGTAAGCGTTAGGACCGTGCTTGCGGTTGAAGTGCTTCTCTACGAGCAATGGGTTCATGGTGGTGTTTGGATTAACAGAGAATGAGATGAAAGCCATCTTTGCTACCTGTTCAGCTACTACTGCGTGATAAACAGCCTGGTCAGCATCCTTACCCCATGTAAAAGGACCATGGTTCTTAACCAATACGCCAGGAGTATGAACTGGGTTGATGTTATCTTTCTTGAAACGGTCAACGATGACAACACCTGTGTTGTGCTCATATTCTGCCATCATATCCTCTGTCATCGCATCAGTGCAAGGGATGCAATCGTGGAAGTAATCAGCATGAGTTGTACCAATATTAGGGATGTCCAAGCCAGCCTGTGCCCAAGCGGTAGCATAAGTAGAGTGAGTATGAACTACGCCACCCAACTCTGGGAATGCGCGGTAGAGAACCAAGTGGGTTGGTGTATCAGATGATGGATTCAGATCGCCTTCTACTACCTTACCTGTTTCCAAGTCTACCACTACCATATCGCTAGCCTTCATGGTGTCATAATCGACGCCTGATGGTTTGATGACAACCAGACCTTTCTCGCGGTCGATACCACTCACATTACCCCATGTAAAGAGCACGAGGTTGTGCTTAACGAGATCAAGGTTTGCCTTGAACACTTTTTCTTTTAATTCTTCTAACATAATATCTTTTGTTTTAAGTTGTTTATTCTATTTCAAGTTGAACGATGGGTCTTCCTCGTATGCTTTCTTGTTGAAGCGGTAGAGGGCGGCGCCTCGTTTCGAGTTGACTTTATCGATGAGTTCTGTTTTCTCGATGAAGTCGATATCCTTCACGCGTTTGCGGAAGTTGCGCTTATCAATCTCTTCGCCTATTACTGCCTCGAATACATGCTGAAGCTGTGTCAGCGTAAAGAGGTCTGGGAGGAGTTTGAAGCTTAATGGCTCATGATTGATGCGGCGGCGTATCTGTGCGATAGCGTTGCGGATCATGAGTTTGTGGTCTGAGTAAAGTTCTGGAAGTTCGTTCAGACTAACCCATTCCAATCCGTGTTCTACACGGAGGCTGTCATCATAGTCTTTCACATTGATGAGAGTGCAATAGGCGATAGAGATAACTCGCTCACCTGGGTCACGGTCGATGCGGCCGAAAGCTCCTACTTGTCTTATATAGAGATTTTTCATTCCAGTAAGTTCCAGGATGACTCTGTTGGCAGCATCTTCGAGATTTTCTGTTGCGCCAACGAAACCACCATAGAGTGACCATTCGCCTCTTCCCGGGTCCATCTTGCGTTTGCCTATCAGTACCTGGAGGTTACTACCGTCGAAACCGAAAATGATACAATCGACGGATACTAATACTTTGGAGTATTCATTATAAAACTGGGTCATGGTCTTTCTGCTGTTTTGATGTAATGATTCAATGTATGTATAGTTGTGTTCTTTTGCTTGCTCTTCATAGAGCAGGTTCGAGAGGAAAATCAAGGAGTAAGAAGGAGAAGAAAGGATCGCGATTTTTTTCAACAGAAACAGTTTTGTCTGATCTTTGAGAAAATTCCAGACTCCTCACTTCTTGCTCCTGACGTGAATAATATTTTACCAGAAGTATGCGTAGAATGCTGCGCAGAGGCCGATTACTACGAGGGTACCGATAATATCGAAGGCACTCCAACTCTCACGGATAGACTTCTTGAAGTCTGATGTGAAGGTGATTGCCTCTACCTGCTCCTTGCTTGGAGCTGGAGTGAAGCAGCTTACTACTACCATGAAGATGATGAGGAATACGAGCAACCAGCACTCGAATACGAGCCAGTTGGTCTGCCAGAACCATGCGGTGTAATCCCAGAATGCACCATCCATTGTAGCCTTACCTGTATCAGTGATGACGTTGGTAACGAGGCGGAGCATACCGATGAGGAAACCTGTAATCATGGTATATTCACCTGACTTTGGAGTAATCTTCTTGAAGAAGATACCCATTGCAAATACAGCTACCATGGCTGGAGCCAGAAGTGACTGGATACCCTGGAGATAGTTGTACAAAGTATCCATCTTCATCATGATTGGCAACCATGCGAAACCTAGAACCACAACTACTACGGTAGCGATACGGCCAACGAGTACGTAGTGAGCCTCAGACATGCCCTTCTTCAATGGTTTGTAGAAGTCCTCGGTGAAGAGGGTAGCACAGCTATTGAAGAATGCTGCCAATGAAGCAACGAGTGCGCAGATGAAACCGATGGTTACGATACCCTTGATACCTGCAGGAAGAACGGTCTTTACCATGATGGCGAAGGCTGCATCAGTCTCGTTCATCTGGATGGCACCCTTCTGAGCCAATGCGGCTGCAATCATACCTGGGATGAGGAACATGAAGCAAGGGAGTACCTTGAAGAAACCGGCTGCGATAGTACCGCGGCGGGCACGCTTCATAACCTCTACGTTGCTCTCGCCAGGAACCTGACCGAGTACACGCTGAACGATGTGCTGGTCAGTACACCAGTACCAGAAACCGATGATGGTTGCACCGATGAATACTACGAAACCAGGATACTCCTGATACATAGAGTCACCTGCCTCCCAGTGGAACATGTGAGTTGTACCATAACCATTGTTCAGCTTGCCGCAGTAATCCATCATGTCGGCCCAACCAGCAGCTATGCTGCCACCGCCAAGGGTAGAGAGACCGAGGAAGAGTACGAGGAAAGAACCGATGACGAGGATAGGAGTTTGGATAGTTGACAATGTCATCACACCCTTCATACCACCGAATACGGTGAAGATGGTGGTGAGGATAATCAGACCGATGGCACCAACCCAGAAGTTCAAGCCCCAAAGATATTCAAAGAAGATACCACCTGTAAGGGCTGTAACGCTCACCTTAGTAAGGATGTAAGCTACGAGGGTGATGATAGAGAGCCATGAACCTGTGCGCTGGGTATAGCGGAACTTCAGGAAGTCTGGCATGGTGATGATCTTACCCATCTTGTTAATGAGCAACTGGTAGAAAGGTACGAACAGCCAACCCAAGATGAGGATCATCCAGCCCTGCATCTCCCAGTGTGCCATACCAACACCACTCTTGGCACCTGTACCAGCCAAACCAACGAGGTGCTCAGAACCTATGTTGGCAGCAAAGATAGCCATACCGATTACATACCATGGCTCACCCTTACCGAAGAGGTAGGCAGAAGAGTCTTCACCTTTCTGAGCCTTTCTGTCTTTCACGATTGCGTGCCAGACAGCCCAAATTACGCCGATAACACCAATGGCGAGTATAGCCCAATCAAGCCATACGAATTCTGTTGAATTCCAATTCATAATTACTATAAGATTGTTTGTTTATTATTATTTGTTTATTCTTTTCTTTTACTGAATGCTTATTATGTTAGTTTCTTATCCAGCACATTTCGTTTTTTTTTGTCATTGCGAAAACTTCTTGTTGGATGTTAGTTGTTCCGGCGGACTTTATCCGCCGGTTCGCTGACTTTTAAACTAACTTACGCTTACTTTTTAATGCTGAATTTGTAAGCGAGGTGAGAATAGTATTTCTCTCCTGGCTTCAATGTGGCATCTGTCCAATCCTTTACACCCTGAGCAATCTTGGTTGGAGAATCAGGATATTTCTGGCTCTCGAAGCAAACGCTTACGTGTTTAGGATACTTGATGCCATGCTTGCAGGCAATACCTGTGCCTTGGAAGTTACCGGTGTAAACCTGAATGCCTGGCTCGTTGGTAAATACTTCAAGAAGGATACCGCTCTTTGGTGAGTAGAGGCTTGCGCAAACTGTTTTGTCATCGCCCTTACCATTCTTATATGTGTTCAAACACCAGTTGTGGTCGTAACCTGTGGCATTCTTAATCTGATCAAAGTTATAATCAACCTTCTTGCCGATTTCTGCAGGTTTACGGAAATCCATAGGGGTTCCATCGACACTCTTGATTTCACCAGTTGGGATGTAAAGTGAATCTGCAGGAGTGAACTTATCTGCATTGATGTACATTATCTGATCGAAACCTTCCTTAGATGGATCGCCATTCAAGTTGAAGTAACTGTGGTTGGTCATATTGACAACGGTCTCTTTGTCTGTTGTAGCGCCAAACTCGATGTCGAGTGTGTTGTCACTCTTGACTGTATATTTAGCTGTTGCTGTTACGTTGCCAGGGAAACCATTCTCGCCATCCTTCACATTGATAATGAAGGTAACGGATGAGTCGTTCTTCTCTGTAATGTCGTAAACCTGGTTCAACCATCCTGTAGCACCACCACCATGTAGGCAGTTGCCATTATCATTTGCCTTCAACTGGTATGTTGAACCAGCAAGTGAAAGTTTAGCATCCTTGATACGGTTGGCATAACGTCCTACAGAAGAACCATAGTCTGAAGGAGAGTTAAGGGTGTCAGCATACTGATGGATATTATCGTAACCAAGAACCACATCTGTTGGCTTTCCGTCCTTGTCTGGAACGGAAATGGAAACGACACGTCCACCATAATTGGTGAGGCAAACTTCCATGCCGTTTGCATTCTTGAGAGTTACTAACTCAGTCTTCTTGCCCAATACTGTTGAATCGAAATCTGCCGGATTCAAACCAGATTGTGTGAGACTTGCATTGCTGCTTGATGAACAAGCTGAGAGGGTAGCGATAGCCGCAAAACCAACTCCCATAAATAGGGTCTTAAATGTACTCATTTTTAGGCTGTTTTTTTATTGTCTATTCATTTTGGGTGTAAAATTACAATTTTATTTCGAATCTGCAAGCGTTTTCCCTAACTTTTTTCCTTCTAAAGTGTCTTTTTAACACTATTTGTATGAAAACGCCTGTTTTTGTCTTATTTGGGACAAAAAAAACTGCAGTTAGCAATACTAACTGCAGTTCCTTATATTATATATAATGTATATATTAGCAAACCTTGTGAGAACCCTCAGAGATTATTACAGGGTAAATCTCTGGAGCATGACCATATTTAGCTGTGAACTTAGCTGTAATGTCCTCAACGAACTTGTCGTAGATATTGTCCTTTACCAGGTTGATGGTGCAGCCACCGAAGCCACCGCCCATGATACGGCTACCAGTAACACCATTCTCCTTAGCAACATCGTTTAAGAAGTCGAGTTCCTCGCAGCTTACCTCGTATTCCTTGCTCAAGCCGTAGTGAGTCTCGTACATCTTCTGACCTACTGTCTCATAGTCGCCCTTCTCAAGAGCATCGCAGACAGCCAAAACGCGGTCCTTCTCGCCCAATACGAAGTGAGCGCGGCTGTAATCCTCTTCGCCTACCTCAGCGCGAACCTCTTCCAACTGCTCCCATGTGCAATCACGGAGAGTTTCGAACTTAGCTTCTGGGTGCTTTGCTGCAATGTGCTTAACAACATTTTCGCAAGAGTTGCGGCGGTCGTTGTATGGAGAACCTGCCAACTCGTGCTTTACCTTAGAGTTTACCAGGCAGAGTTTATAGCCCTTAGGCTCGAATGGGAAGTATTCAAATTCGCGGCTGTTGCAATCGAGGCGCATCAACTTACCTTCCTTGCCGAAAACAGAAGCAAACTGGTCCATGATACCGCAGTTAACACCTACATACTTGTGCTCAGTAGCCTGACCAGCGAGAACGAGATCCCATTTAGAAACCTTGTTGTCACCAAAGAGGTCGTTCAAAGCAAAAGCAAAACAGCTTTCAAGAGCAGCAGAAGAAGACATACCTGCACCGAGAGGCACATCACCATAGAATGCTGCATTGAAACCCTTTACGTCAACGCCCAATGCCTTCATCTCCTGGCAAACACCATAGATGTAACGTGCCCATGAAGCGCGTGGACCTTCAGGATCATTAACCTTGAATTCTACACGGTCCTTCAAGTCGATAGAGTAGAGCATGACGGTATCTGTTCCGTTAGGACGTATTTCTGCCATGATACCCTTATCTACTGCACCAGGGAAAACAAATCCACCATTATAATCGGTATGCTCGCCAATCAGGTTAATACGACCTGGTGACATGTAGATGTTACCTGTTTTACCATCGAAATGCTTGATGAAGCGGCTTCTTACTTTTTCAATATCCATAATTAGTTAAGTTTTTGTTGTGTTGTTACTAAAGATTTGATTATATGATTTAGCCCCAAGACTATATAAGCCTTAGGGCTAATTTATTTCGTGTTATTAATCAACAGGAATATCCTTGTTGATGTTCTTGCAGCCAGCTACAGAATAGAAGAACATGTATGCCATACAGATGAGAGGCACAATGTAACTAGCCATATAGCCAGCATTGTCTGCGATGAAGTTCTGTACCAATGGCATCAATCCACCACCTACTACCATCATCATGAAGATACCTGAAGCCTGGGCTGTATACTTGCCAAGACCCTCAGTAGCAAGGTTGAAGATAGAAGACCACATGATAGAAGTGCAGAGACCGCAGAGTACCAGGAACATGGCTGCGATAGGCACTGTTACCATCTGGAATGATGTACCTGTAAATACAGGCATTTCTACTGTTGTTGACTTGCCGAGAAGTACGGCGAGGACGATAAAGATCATACCTGCACCATTGGCAATCATCATCATCATGCGGCTAGATACCTTGTCAGCAATAAAACTGGAGCAAAGACGACCAACCAGCATCAGAAGCCAGTATGTACCTGCAACGAAACCACCGATAGCTGCTGCATTTGCCAAGGCTGTACCATTGATGAAACCACCACCATTTGCTGTTGTATCAGAAATGTAGAAGTTCAATGTTCCAGGAATGCCTACCTCAACACCTACATAAACGAAGATTGCGATAACGCCGAGGTTGAAGTGACGGAAAGCCCATGGTGAATGCTCGAATACAGTCTTGTCTGTAGTCTTACCCATCTCTGGATCCTTGATAGGGATGAAGTTCAAGATAACGAATGCTGCTGCGAATACGGCAAGGGCAATGTAAAGCACGAGGTTCACATCTACCATTTTTGTATTAGCAGTAACAGTACCGATAAGGGCACCTACGAGCATTGGAGTTAAAGTTCCGGATAAACTGTTCAATGTACCACCTATGAGGTTCAACTGGTTACCGCGGTTGCCACCACCACCTATGAGGTTCAACATTGGGTTTACAACAGTATTCAAAATACAAACTGCGAAACCTGAGATGAACGCACCGAAGAGGTAAACGGCGAAGCCTGAGATGTCGGCACCGAACTTACCTGAAAGGAACTGGATGAGCACGCCTACGAATCCGGTAGCGATACCGGTGAGGGCGGTCTTCTTGTAACCGATCTTGGTGAGCAACTTACCTGCAGGGATACCCATGAAGAGGTAAGCCAAGAAGTTCATGGCGTTACCCAACATACCGATCATGTTAGCACTTCCGCTGTCAGCGAATACATTTTTCCAAATAACTCCGATAGGAGCAGCCAAATTCGTTACGAACGAAATCATGGCGTAGAGGAACATCATCGTGATAATGGCGATGATATTGCCATTTTTACTTTGGTTTTCCATTTTTTTTTGATAGTTGATATTGTTATTTGTTATTATTATTTGCGAAAAGCTTGTTTATACTCTTTTTGAAGAGGTTATTGATTCTCTTTTATGGTAAAGAGGTTGTTTCTTCTTTAAAGACGTTAAGACTTCTCTTTAAGATTGTTGTCGCGCTGGATGGGTTTTGTCATTCAAGCGCGAAAATGGAGCAAGTGCTGTTTAGAGTACCTGCTCCATGATTTATTCTGATTTATTTGTCAATTCCAAACTTATAGATTGTCTTCTGGATGTATGTTTCACCCGGATTTAATCTGCAACTTGGGAAATAGGTGTGATTTGGAGTGTCTGGGAACTTCTGTGCCTCGAAGCAGACTGCACTGCGACGTGGGAATGTTGCACCAAACTGTCCTGAGATACCTGCAAGGAAATTACCTGTGTACATCTGCAAACCTGGTTCTGTGGTATAAACCTCCATGGTACGGCAGCTTACAGGGTCTTTTATACGGGCAGCGAAACTCAACTCACCTTCTTCTGTCTTGTTCAATACATAGTTGTGGTCATAGCCCTGACCATTCTTGATCTGCTCGTTGTCTGCATTGATGTCCTGACCAATTGGCTTTGGTGTACGGAAATCGAATGGTGTGCCCTCAACCTTCAAAATCTCACCTGTAGGGATAGAATACTTATCGATAGGGAGATAGTAGTTTGCGTTCACCTCACAGATGATATTGTCAACTGTTGGGGTAGGATTAGCAATACCCTGGATTGAGAAGAAAGCGTGATGTGTCAGGTTGCAGATGGTTGTCTTGTTGGTTGTAGCCTGATACTTGATAACGAACTCATTGTCGTCGGTCAATGTGTAAGCTACCCAAACTGTCAACTCACCAGTGAAGCCTTCTTCACCATAAGGGCTCGTGTATTTCAATACGACAGCGCTATCACTCATGCGGGTTGCATCCCAAACTTTGGTGTGGAAACCTGTAGGTCCACCATGCAGGTGGTTGGGACCATCGTTGCATGCTAATTGATACTCCTTGCCGTGAAGTATGAACTTGCCTTCTTTAATACGGTTGCCATAACGACCGATGAGCACACTCAAGAATGGCTCTGGCGAGTTGATGACATCCTGTATGTTGTCATGGCCTTGGATGAGGTTGGCATAGTTGCCATCCTTGTCTGGCATCATGATGGCTACGACTGCTCCACCATAGTTAGTCACTGCAACTTCGTTGCCTTGCTTGTTTCTTAACACGAAGAGATCAGTCTTCTTGCCATTCACTGTGGTCTGAAAATCTTCTCTTTTCAAACCACACTTATTTGCTGGTTCTGTATTCATAATATCTCACTTTTTTTAGTTACCTTACTTTGGTTTAAGTAATGTACTGCAAAGTAACTAAAAAAAAATGAGTATTACAAATATTTTATGAACTTTTTGATTTAAAAAATCCTAAAACGATTCTGATAGCAAATCGGCAACGACGTAACTAGATCCGCCAATAAAGATAAAATCATCTTTTTTTGCGTTTGCTTTTGCTTTGTTAAATGCCTGTGCGATAGTTTGATAGCATGTTCCGTTTAAGCCGTGCTTTTGTGAGTATCCGTATAATTTGTCTACAGGAATCGCTCTTTTGGTTGATGGCTGTGTCCAATAGAAAATCGTGCTTTCTTTTGGCAACTTTTCTAATAGTCCCATTACATGCTCTACATCTTTGTCGTCAACCATTCCGAAGACAATATGTTTCGTATCGGCTTTGACGGATGCAATCTGAGGTTCCAGATACTCCCATCCGGCAAGGTTATGTCCCGTATCACAGATGGTGAGAGGGTGCTCGTTGAGTTTTTCCCATCTGCCACGTAAGCCTGTCAGCTCGCATACATGTTCGAAGCCGATTTTTATGCTTTCATCTTTGATTTCTATTCCTTCTTCCTTCAGGCATTCTACGGCTGCGGATATGGTGCAGAAGTTCTTTTTCTGATAGTTGCCTTTCAGTTCGAAGTTCATGTCTGCGTCAGTTGCATGTGCAAAATGGATAGGAGAATTCTGCTCATGGGCTTTCTTGATGAACACAGGTTGGGTCTCTTCGTTCCATTCGCCAATAACGACAGGTATCTGTGGCTTGATGATACCCGCCTTTTCGCCTGCAATCTCGCCGAGTGTATTCCCGAGGAATTGGGTGTGGTCAAAACTGATGTTCGTGATAACGGATAGGATAGGAGTGATGATGTTGGTACTATCCAGTCTTCCTCCCAATCCAACTTCGATGACGGCAAAGTCTACCTTTTGTTCTGCAAAATACTGAAATGCCATCATGGTGGTCAGTTCAAAGAACGAAGGATGTAGCGGTTCGAAGAATTTCCGGTTGTTTTCTACAAAGTCGATTACATACTCTTCGCTTACCATCTCACCATTTACGCGAATGCGTTCTCTGAAATCTACAAGATGTGGAGATGTGAACAGACCGACCTTATAGCCCTGGCTCTGCAGGATTGCAGCAAGTGTATGGGATGATGAACCTTTTCCGTTGGTTCCTGCAATATGGATACATTTATATTGGTTATGAGGATGTCCGAAGTGTTCATCCATTTTATACATCGTATCAAGCCCAGGTTTGTATGCCTTGGCTCCAATCTTTTCAAAAACCGGCGTGCTGGTGAAAAGATATTCAACAGTTTCTTGATAATTCATGTTATACCTTATTATATATACAGATAATCCCCGAAAAGAGCGAACCGTTCTTTCGAAGATAGTTCGCCCTCTTCGGGGATTGCTCTTTACAGTTTATTTTTTAAAGAGATTCTTGAAACTTTCAAAGAGAGATTTCTTCTCTGCATTATCTGCTTTGAAATTATCGCATTCCTTGAATTTCACAACAAGATTCTTTTCTTCTTTGGTCAGAGATGTAGGGATGAAAACGGTAATATTGACGATAATATCACCACGGCCATAACCATATCCCTTAATAGCCGGCATACCTTTGCCACGCAAACGAATCTGTTTGCCTGGTTGTGTGCCTGGTTCTATTTTGATCTTCGTCTTACCATCCAAGGTAGGGACTTCTACCTCGCCACCCAAAGTGGCAGTTGCAAAGTCAAGAACAAGATTATGGTATAAGTCCTGACCAACACGCTCGAAATCATCGTTCTTTTCTACGCTTACCATTACCTGTAGGTTTCCGTAGAGCCCATTGTGCTTGCCTTGGTTACCCTTTCCTTCAACGGTAACAACCATATCGTTGTCGACACCTGCAGGGATATTGATTTCTACGAGTTCCTCGCCCTTCACGATTCCGTCGCCACCGCATTCCTTACATTTGTTTTTAATGATAGTTCCCTCACCGCCACACTTTGTACATGCAGCCTGAGTTTGCATCATGCCGAACATGCTGCGCACCGTTTTTAAGACATAGCCGCTTCCATGACATTCCGGACATGTTTCTGGCTGGGCACCACCTTCGCAACCTGTTCCGTGACATGCAGAGCAAGTTACATCCTTGCGAATCTTGAAGCGCTTGGTAACACCTGTTGCTGCCTCTTGGAGAGTCAGTTTTACTCTTACGCGAAGGTCGCCACCCTGGTAAACCCGCTTCTGTGAGCCGCCACCGAAACCGCCGCCACCAAAGCCGCTGAAACCGCCGTGTCCGCCAAAGATATCTCCAAACATAGAGAAGATGTCGTTCATGTCCATGCTGGCACCACCGCCGAATCCGCCGAATCCACCTTGTGGCCCGTCGAAACCAAACTGGTCATACTGCTGGCGCTTCTGGGCATCGTGGAGAACTTCGTAAGCTTCGGCAGCTTCCTTGAATTTCTCTTCCGCCTCTTTGTTGCCAGGGTTGCGGTCTGGATGATACTTAATGGCTATCTTTCGATACGCCTTCTTTATTTCGTCTTCTGATGCCGACTTGTCTACGCCCAGCACCTCATAATAGTCTCTCTTAGCCATTTGCTTATTTCAAATATTGAATTTTCTTGCAGAATTCTAATGGAATGTTCTGGATTTTGAAAAATAATTCTTGATATTTCTTTCTTACTGACCTACAGCTACCTTGGCATGGCGAATCACCTTGTCGTTCATCGTATAACCTGTCTGGACGCAGTCAATGATCTTTCCCTTCTTGTCATCGCCCATTCCCGGAACCATAGCAATAGCCTCGTGGAAATCTACATCGAAATCCTTGTCGTTGGTTTCAATCTTCTTAACGCCAAGACCTTCGAGTGTCTTTACGAACTTGTTGAAAATCATCTGGACACCTTCCTTGATAGCCTTAGGGTCTTCGCTCTTGTCAGCGATGGCACGCTCAAAGTCGTCGAGAATAGGCAGAATAGCAGCTACAGTCTTCTCGCCGCCATTCAAAATCAGTTCTGCTTTCTCTTTGAGGGTACGCTTGCGGTAATTCTCAAACTCAGCAGTCTTATAGAGCAACTGTTTCTTGAGTTCCTCTACCTCTTGCTGTGCTTTTGTTAAAGGATCAATCTCTTCTGTCTTCTTGTCAGCAGCGTCTGTATTGTTGTCACCTTCTTCTGCCTTGTTGTCAGTATTCTGATTTTCCTCAGTATTTTCATTTTGAGTTGTCTGCTCATTATTTTCATTCTGAACAGTCTCCTGAACGTTTCCGTCCTCTATATTGATTTCTTTTTCTTTTGACATAGTCTTAAATTTTTTAAACATGATAATTCTTGTTATTGGTTGTTTGACAAAAAGTGTGCCAACCCGATTCTCATCGAATTGGCACTATTAAATTATAAGATAATTTGTGGTTGCTGTTTAAAACAGCAGAATAACTTTCTGTTTAGAATCCGTACATCTTAGCCTTCTGCTCCTTGATAGCTTCATCGTAGATATACTCATCATAAGACATGAGCTTGTCGATGGTGCCTGATGGAGTGAGCTCGATGATGCGGTTTGCCACGGTGTTGATGAATTCGTGGTCGTGGCTAGAGAAGAGGATATTGCCCTTGAAACCTACCAGGTTGTTGTTGAATGCCTGAATACTCTCCAGGTCCAAGTGGTTGGTTGGTGTATCAAGAATCAGGCAGTTGGCGTTCTGCAACTGCATGCGTGCAATCATACATCTCATCTTCTCACCTCCGGAGAGGACATTTACCTTCTTCAGTACTTCTTCGCCGCTGAAGAGCATTCTTCCGAGGTAGCCCTTCATGGCAACTTCGTTACCTGGACCATACTGGCTCAACCAGTCTACCAGGTTCTTGTCGCTCTGGAAGAATTCTGTATTATCGAGTGGGAGATAAGCTGTTGTGATAGTAACACCCCACTTGTAGTCACCTGCGTCAGCCTTTCGGTTGCCGTTGATGATTTCGAAGAGTGCGGTCATCGCCTTAGGGTTGTGAGAGAGGAATACTACCTTCTCGCCCTTTTCTATGTTGAAGTTTACATTGTCGAAGAGCACTGTTCCGTCTTCGTCGCATGCTTTCAGTCCCTCTACCTCCAGAATCTGGTTACCTGGCTCACGGTCCATCTGGAAGATGATGCCTGGGTATTTACGGCTTGAAGGACGGATTTCTTCAACGTTCAGTTTCTCCAGCATCTTCTTGCGGGATGTTGTCTGCTTACTCTTGGCAACGTTAGCTGAGAATCGGCGGATGAATTCTTCCAACTGCTTCTTCTTCTCTTCAGCCTTCATCTTCTGGTTCTGAGCCTGGCGGAGAGCCAACTGAGAACTCTCATACCAGAAAGAGTAGTTACCTGCAAACATCGTAATCTTACCGAAGTCGATATCTACGGTCTGGGTACTTACAGCATCGAGGAAGTGACGGTCGTGAGATACTACGAGTACGGTCTGTTCAATGTTGCTGAGATAGTCTTCCAGCCACTCAACAGTGTCGAGGTCGAGGTCGTTGGTAGGCTCATCGAGAAGGAGGTTGTCTGGGTTGCCGAAGAGTGCCTTTGCCAGCATCACGCGCACCTTCTCTGTATTAGAGAGATCTCCAACGAGTTTGTCGTGGCGGTCTTCCTTTACGCCGAGGTTCTGCAGAAGTTGTGCGGCATTGCTTTCAGCCTCCCAACCATTCATTTCTGCAAACTTGAGCTCCAGCTCAGCAGCGAGGTTACCATCTTCTTCTGTCATCTCTGGCTTAGCATAGAGGCGCTCGCGCTCCTTCATGTTTTCCCATAATGGCTGATGGCCCATCAGGACGGTATCCATCACGCGGAAATCGTCATATTTGAAGTGGTCCTGTTCCAAGACAGAAAGTCGCTCGCCTGGTCCCATTTCTACTGTACCCTTGTTTGGTTCAAGGTCGCCGCTGATAGCGCGGAGGAAAGTAGATTTTCCGGCACCGTTAGCACCGATGATACCATAAATATTACCATGAGTGAACTTGAGGTTTACATCCTTGTAAAGCACTCTCTTTCCGAATTGGATCGCAAGATTTTGTACTGTAATCATTATTTGTTCCTAAATATCTTTTATTCTGATTATATCTTTAATTCAGCTGCAAAATTACAAAAAAATATTTGAAACACAATGATTTATTGGCAAAAGTTACTAATTTTTAGTTAAAAACATGGTGGCTTTTTGTTATTTTGCAGAAAAGTCTTACTTTTGTAGGCTGAAACTGAGAAAATGCAGCATTGATTCTGTGTTTTTCATGTTAAGAAAATGATATCGATAACAATATGAGACAACAAAATAGAAAAGGAAATTTTAATAAGCATACCAATAATGCTTATGGCTACGGAAACCCAAATGAATATGAGCATTACAAGGTAGAAAAACCTGCTCCGTTGCTGGAATGGCTGATGGAGAATGTGAAGGGACCTAGCAAGACTAAGGTGAAGCAGACTCTGCAGGGTAGGGGAATCAAGGTAAATGGCAAAACCATTACCCAGTTTGATTATGCCCTGAAGCCGGGTATGAAAGTGAGTGTGAGCAAGACAAAGAAGAATCAGGAGGTATTTAAAAGCAGATACCTTAAGATTGTTTATGAAGACAGATATCTGATTGTTGTCGAGAAAAACATCGGTATATTGAGTATGGCAGCCGGTCATTCTACTCTGAATGTGAAAACGGTACTTGATGATTATTTTCATAAGACTCGCCAGAACTGTCAGGCGCATGTAGTCCACCGACTGGATCGTGATACTTCGGGCTTGATGATTTATGCCAAGGATAAGCAGACGGAGTTGGCTTTGGAGGATGATTGGCATCATAATGTGTACGACCGTAGATATGTGGCTCTGGTTTCCGGAGAGATGGAAGAAGATGAAGGTACCGTTGCCAACTGGCTGAAAGATAACAAGGCTTATATTACTTACAGCAGTGATACGGATAATGGCGGCAAGTATGCTGTTACCCATTTCCATACATTAGAGCGTACAACGGCTCATTCTCTAGTGGAGTTCAAACTCGAAACGGGCCGTAAGAATCAGATTCGTGTTCATACAGCTGATATGGGGCATCCGGTGTGTGGTGACATCAAATATGGTAATGGTGATGATCCATGCCAGCGCTTGTGCCTGCATGCCTATGTGCTGTGTTTCTATCATCCCGTAACGCATCAGCCTATGGAATTTGAAACTCCGATACCGGCTGAATTCCGCAGGGCATTAAAGAATGACCGTTAATAGGGTGGTGAATACAGATTGGTAGTTTATATATAATAATGTGATATGAATGATTTTGGATATTATGCGCTGGTATTGGTAGTCCTTGTTGTAGGACTGTTTGTCTTAAAGAAGGTGGCTACCTGCATGATTAAAGCAATGGTAGCTGTTGTTATGATAGCCGTGCTGGCAGTTCTTTACTGGCTCTTCTGTTGATAGTAGAGTTGTATGATGATGACGGGATGAGATTTTAGATATTTTTGATTGGTAAATTGGTTGCGGTTGTCTGGGTGTAAACTTTGGATGGCTGCAACTTTTTTTATATTGATATTTAAAGAGATATAAAGTGATATTTAAAGGTGATATTAAATGGTAGGGAGAAATATAAAACAAAAAAGAGCATTTCTGTTAAGAAATGCTCTTTTTGTACACCCTTAGGGATTCGAACCCTAGACCCACTGATTAAGAGTCAGTTG
>ERZ779725.154-NODE-154-length-47486-cov-3.005608_pt1 | contig 47486 bp, 76 predicted proteins | sample MGYA00511890_ERZ779725 | MGnify/ENA primary metagenome ERZ779725 (study PRJEB29588, sample SAMEA2148549) | human gut metagenome | biome: human gut; feature: human-associated habitat; material: faeces | place: Denmark | collected 2008/2010 ...
ATCTCCGTTAGGAGAGACGCATCTTTCTATTATGCTATCTATTTTACGTGCAATTGGAGCATTAATTGTATCTTGTTTTTTATCAAAAATACCTTCACATATAGCAATATATTCTTTTTTAAATTGCTTATTTTGCATCTGCTTAGACAACATATCATGAATGTATTCGTTCTTAGCAAAGATAACTATTCCGGAAGTATTTCTGTCTAATCTATTTACAGGTCTAATCTTTTTATGAAGATTTATTGTATCAAAATAATATTTTACTCCATTAGATAGACTATCTTCAAAATGAATTATAGATGGATGAACTGGAATTCCAGCTGGTTTGTCTATTATGAGTAAATATTCATCTTCATATAAAATAGATAAATCTATTTATAATATAAATAAATCTTCAATATTTAAATATAAATTTGTTAAACTAAAAGATCAAAATATATTAAATTACTTTTTTAAATTAAAAGATAATGATATGGAAAATATATTGACTAATATGGTTAAAGATAAATATGTTAATCTAAATGATTTAAAAGGTACTGAAATCTATAAAAAATATAAAAATCTTCTTCTTAAGAAAGGAACAATAATAAAAACAAAAGAAGATAATTACTATCTAATAATTAAAAGTAAAAAAAATAAAATAACATTATTTGATGTATCATTTAATGACTTACATGAAGATAATAAACATTATAAATATAATAATTATCAAATTATATATGGAAATTTAAAAAATATTAATGATTTAGAAGAAATAGATGTTATAGATATTATTCCTGATAATATTGTTAATACAATTATTAAAAACAATAATATTAATAATGAAGAAACAACAAAGGATAAAGAAATTGCTACACTTAAAGATTTTATTGTTTATAAGAAAAATTTTTATATTATTGAAGACAAATATGAAAATATATTAGTTTGTCGTAATTTAAATACAAATATAAAAAAATATATAAATTGTTATGAAGATTATACTATTATGAATAAAAATCCTCAACGAAAAAGAAGTTAATTTTGGTTAACTTCTTTTATTTCATTTCAAACTTTCTTGTTAATTTTAAAACTTTTGTATCAAGTTCTTTTAATCTTTCTTCATCATCTTTATTATTTAAAGCATCAATTATAATATTTGCTACTTCTTTAAATTCATCTTCTTTAAATCCTCTTGTTGTCATTGCAGGTGTTCCTATTCTAATACCACTTGTAACCATTGGTTTTTCAGGATCATTTGGTATTGTATTTTTGTTACAAGTTATATGAATTTCATCAAGTATTTTTTCGGCTTCTTTACCAGTTACATTAAAACTTGATTTAACATCTACAAGTAAAAGGTGATTATCTGTTCCATTTGAAACAAGTTTAACATCTTTTTCTTTAAAAGCTTCTTCCATTGCTTTAGCATTATCTATTATCTGTTTAGCATAAATAATAAATTCAGGTTGTAATGCTTCATAAAAGCATTGAGCTTTAGCACCAATTACATGCATTAAAGGTCCTCCTTGAATACCAGGAAAAACAGTTTTATCTATTTTTTTGGCTAACTCTTCATTATTTGTTAAAATCATTCCTCCACGAGGGCCACGAAGAGTTTTATGCGTTGTTGTTGTAACAACATCAGCATAAGGAAATGGACTTGGATGAAGTTTTGCTGCTACTAAACCTGCAATATGAGCCATATCAACCATTAAATATGCTCCACATTTATCAGCAACTTCTCTAAATCTTTTAAAATCAATTATTCTAGGATAAGCACTAGCTCCTGCTATTATCATTTTAGGTCTTTCTTCCATGGCTATTTTTTCTAAAGCATCATAATCAATTTCTTCAGTAACAGGATCAACACTATAAGAGATAATATCATAATCTTGACCACTAAAACTTAATTTATGTCCATGTGTTAAATGACCACCATTAGATAAATCCATTCCTAAAACTTTATCACCATGATTTAATAATGCACGATATACAGCCATATTTGCACTACTACCACAATGAGGTTGTACATTAGCAAACTTACAATCAAATAATTTGCATGCATATTCTCTTGCAATATTTTCAAATATATCAACATACTGACATCCACCATAATATCTTTTTCCAGGGTACCCTTCTGCATATTTATTTGTAAGTATGCTTCCTTGTAATTTTAAAACATCTTTACTTACATAGTTTTCACTTGCAATTAGTTCAATATTATCTCTTTGTCTTATTCTTTCTAATTCAAGTGCCTCTTCTAATCTTTTATCCATAATTTCACCAACCTTTATTTTATTGTATCAATATTTATAAAAATATACTATAAAAATTTACATTTTTTACATAATTCATGAACTTTTTTATTGTTTTTAAAACCATTTATCATTTCATTACACAATTTATTTTCTTTTAAAGATGAAAGATCATCTTTAAAAATATTTCCCAAATTTATTATGCCTAAAGTATCTAAACAGCATGGCACAATTGTACCATCTGCTAAAATTCCAAGATGTGTTATTAATCCATAACATTTTCCATTTTCATTATAATAATTATTATTCATACTAGGCCATATAAATTCTTCTTCTTTATTTAAATAAATATTTTCTTTTAATTTATTATTTCTTTTTAAATCCTTCTTAGATAAAGATGTATTATATTTTTCATTTAATTTTTTTAATATTTCATCTGTTTCATTAGAATCAACCCATAATCTATAAGAAATATATGTGTTTTCTAAAGTATCTACTACTTCAAAAATATGATTTAAATAATCATCAAGAGAAATATTATATTTCATATTATAGCTATGAAGTGATATATTTAATTGCCTTATATTTTTATTGTTTTTTAATTTTTCAATTAGATAACCATTCGTTGTAATATTAACTTTATAAGATAAACTTGCTAAATTAATAAACTCATTAATTTTAGGGTGCATTAATGGTTCACCAAGAACATGAAAGTATAAATATTCAGTATGATTTTTTATTTTTTCTAAAATAATTTTAAACTCATCTTCACTCATAAATTTAAGTTTTCTTTGATTTTTAATACAAAAATCACAACTTAAATTACAAGCATTTGTTATTTCAACATAAATTTTTTTATACATAACTCTTTTTAAAAAGAAGAAATTACTTTCTTCTTAATTTATATGCTTTGTAAACATTACATCCTAGTTCTGCCACAGTCATTTGACCAACTCCTCCAGGAACTGGTGTTATATAACTTGCTTTTTTGCTAACATTTTCAAAGTCAACATCTCCATATAGCTTATTATCTACTCTGTTCATACCAACATCTATTACTACTGCACCATCTTTTACCATATCTTCTGTTATAAGATCTTTTTTACCTACTGCCACAACTAAAATATCAGCCATTGTTGTAAATTCCTTTAAATTAGATGTCTTTGAATGGCAAATAGTTACTGTTGCATTATTATTAAGCATTAAACTTGCCATTGGTTTTCCAACTAAGTCGCTTCTTCCTACTACAACAACATTCTTTCCTGCAATATCAATATTATAGTGTTTTAATATATCTATTATTCCAAGTGGAGTACATGGCATCAAGCAATCAACATTATGCGTAAGCTTTCCAGCATTTACATCGTTTAAACCATCAACATCCTTTAATGGATCCACTCTATTTTGAATAAGCTTTGTATTAAATTTACTAGGAAGCGGCATTTGTACTAAAATACCATCAACATTTGGATCTTCATTAAAACTATCAATTAAATCTAAAACTTCTTTTTCACTAACATCTTCATCCAATTTTATATGGTAAAAATCATATCCTACTTTTTCAGCCATTTTTTGCTTTTGATTTACGTATACACAACTAGCAGGATCTTCCCCTATTTGAATTACAACAAGTCCCAATTTTCTTTCTAGTTTTTTTAACTCTTCTTTTAAGTTCTCTAGTATTTCTAACTTAACTTTTTTTCCATCTAAAAGTTCCATAAACATCTTCCTCTCTTTTTTATAATATTATAACTATAAAATAGAAAAAATGCAATTACAATTATTTAATCTCATTTATTGTTATTTCTTGTTCGACATTATCATAATTAGTTTCAACATTTAAAACTTTTGCGCTTAAATCTTTAGAAACTTCTATATCATATTTTATTAAATATAAAACATTTTCCCCATTTTTATATTTAAAAGCTATCGAAGTTGTTCCTTCTTTTAAAGGTTCTAACTTATAAATATATGTTTTTGTATTATCATCATTTGTAATTTGTTCTTCTTTTTTTAATTCAAATGTTTTATCAATATTTCCTTGATATTCCCACTTATATGAAGAATCTTCTCCTTTTAATGTTATATTAATTTCATAATTTTTTTTATTTCCACATCCCACAAGAAGAAATAAACATAATAGAATAATTGAATATATTTTTTTCATAAATATCCTCCTTTTTATAATATTATTATATCATTTAATCATATATTTTAATATGAAAAAGATTTTATTTATTTTAATTATATTGACAATTTTTGTTAATATCTATTTAATTTTTAGAAAAAGCAATGACTTATCAACAGTTTATGTTAATAACAATGGTAATTTTAATGAAAAAACTGATAATTATGATATAAAAATTAATTATCCTCTTACAGGATATAAAAAATTAAATGAAGAAATTACAAAAATTGTTAATAAGTATATGAAAGATTTTAAAAACAATTTACCTAATAAAGATATCCAAGTTGATATGAGATATACTTTAATTATTGATTTCAAAGATTTTTATTATAACGATTATGTTTCTTTTGTTTTTTATATTGAATATTTTACTGGAGGTGCTCATCCTAATCACGAAATTGTTACAATTAATTATGATAAAAGAACCAATAGTTTTATTAAGATAGAAAACCTTTTAGAAAAAAATAAAGATATTTTAGATATATTCTCTAAAATATCAAGAATAAATTTAATAAATAATCCTAAAATAACTGTAACAAGTATGATGTATGAAGGAACCAAACCTATTAAAGATAATTTTAAAAACTTTGTTTTTACAAAAGATGGAATCTTATTATTATTTAATTATTATCAAGTTGCTCCATATTCACAAGGAGAATTTCAAATAATTGTTCCTTATAGTTATATCTAAAAATTAGTAAATATCAATTGGGTGCCCTTTTGTTGGAAGTACAACAACAATTAGTCATAAATTTATAGGTAGTAATAGCTACTAACTAATATAAGTTTAACATATTTTTTACAATATATATTAAAAAAATAGTAAATTTTAATATATTTACTATTTTTTTAATTGTTATAGATTCATATTATTTTTATATAAACAAAATCTATATTTAGTAATATTTTTTAAATAAGTACTTGTACTATATTTCATTTAATAATTTCTTCATATCTATATTTAAATACTTATTACTATTTTTATTTATTTCTTCTAATAATTTATCTTTAGTCATATTTGCTTTATTATATGTATTTATATCTATCAACTTATTAGAAAAAGCATTTTCTAATTCATCTTGATCTAAAACTTTAACTTCTCCATTAGTAATAGTAATATCTAAATATAAATCATCATAATATGGCACTTTACTTTCATCATCTATTCCACAGCCGTTAGTTATATCGATATAATATTCTAAAATGTTTTTATTATTGTCAAAATATACTCTTATTGCATAATTTTCATATTTTGGTAAAATTTCTAATATATAATATCCATTATCAATTACTTTAAGTCCATTACTTAAAATAAACGGTGTAGTTTTTATTATTTTTTTCTTTGATAAATAATAATCTTCATTTGTAAAATCTAATGTTAATATATATTCATTAACATCTCTTAAATAAGTTTTACTTAATAATTTTTTTCGCATATTTTTTTTCTTCTTCCTCGCCATATAATTCATATCCATGACTATTTAATAAATGATAACGCAAATAACCATTGTAAGAATTAGGTACCATTAATTATTTCCAACCGTATCCTAAATAAAATACTATTACTTTAGCTATTATATTATTTATATGATTATTACAATATTTTTATCTGTGTTTTTGATTAGTTTGTTCTAATACTGATGCTTCCATTTCATCTGCTTTAGTTATTACACTAGCCATTTCAGTTGAAGTTAACATTGGCTTGTCTTTTAAAAATTTTGCTAATAAACTAGGTGTTAAATTTTCCATAGCTTGTAATCTAAGTTCCATAGCGTAATTATCATTCAATAATTTTCTTTGAAATTTTAAAGCTTTATCAGCGTTGTTATCAAAAGTTACTTCTTCTATTATCTTTCCATCTCTAAAAAATACTATTTGAAAATCAGACCAAGTGCCAAGACCATCATGTACAGTAAACTTAGTTTTAGCTAATAAATTATCATTTATAGCAACTACATTTTCCTTACTTGAACTTAATATTGTACTTAAAGCACAAATTTTATAACAAGCATCATAATAATTTAAATTGTTAAAAAATATCATTTGAAAATAATTGATAATAATGGGTATTTATCATATAATATAGTTTAACTACTTGAAATACGGATGCATGTAGGGTGTTTTTTCAATACAACATTTAAATATATTTTCATAAAAAATTTAGCATAAAATTAATTATCACATTAATTTTAATATAATTTAAAAAATTATAATATATCTCTGCCGACAAAAACATTATAAATCTCATTATATCTATAACTTAGTTTTGCATAATTAGAATCTGGTACTAATATATTAAGTTCCACTAATTTATCGATTAAAGTTGAAACTGTATTTCTTGATACTCCAGATTCTTCTTCTATTTCTTTTTTTGTGAAAACTATTTGTCTCATTATTGCAGGCATAATTCTATAGACAGCATTACTTTTTAAAATTTCTAATTTTTTCATATCTTTTATATATATTTGTTTTATTCTATTTATTTTTGCTATGTAATTATTACATTGCTCTATTATGCATTGTAAAAAGAATTTGATAAATCCAATCATATTTCCCTTTCTGCTCTCATTTAAAAATTTGTGATAACTAGGTTTATATAATTCTATTATTTCTGACAAAAATAAAATTGGTTCTTCTTCTGTTAATAAAGCTAATTGGACAGAAATTAATGCTCTTCCTAATCTTCCGTTTCCATCTCTATATGCATGTATAGTTTCAAATTGTGAATGAGAAATTGCTAGATTTATAAATATGGGATCAATATATGCATTATTCATATATTCAAATAAATTTTCTAATAGAATAGGCACATCTTCTGGTGCTGGTGGAACAAAAATAGCTTCTTCCATGGTGCATCCTTTTGGTCCTATCCAGTTTTGTATATTTCTAATTTTGCCTGGCTCTTTTTCATTACCTCTAACACTATCAAGTAATATTTTATGAATATTATTTAAAAAATTAATATTTATTTTATTATTTTCCTTTAAATAATTTTTAGAATATTCGATAACTTTTTTTAAATTTTGTATTTCTAAATTATCATCTGTTTTAGGCATATATTTTAAATAATACATATCATCCTGAGATATTTGTGTTCCTTCAATTTGTGTTGACTTTAAGCTTTCACTTAAAATAATAGAGTCTAAAAAAAATCTTGAGTCAAACTGACTATTTTTCAAATTTGACTTGTATTCTCCATATTTTAAATTAGCTTCTGAAATTAAACTTATTAACTCTTTATCAATTGTATACTGAATTGGTAATTTAGCAACTTCAAATGGTTTCATATTATTTCACCTCAATAAAATTTTATCATATTTCATAGCAAAAGTAAACAAAAATGCACAGTATATAGAAAATATTGGGCATTTTTTGTTTTTTTAGACAATTTTTGCACAGTTATAGTGCATTTTAGTATATAAATTCAAAAAATTTGAACTGATTATATCACTTTTTTCTTAATTCGTAAATACATTAGAAATATTAGAAAATATTAAATTCCCAAATGTATTTTAAAATATAAAGTGCACAGAAGTTGTGCACTTAACTTTGTAATTATACCACTGACAAAATCTTTAAAAACATCTCCCATAATGCCATAAAGTACATTACCTTCTAATTCTTTATTTTTTTCTTCTATGGTAGATTGGCTTTTCAATTTTTGCATTTCAATTTCATGTTTATATTCCTTATCTTTCATTTCCATTTCTTAAATAACAAAAAAACTAGATAGTACTTCTAGTTAATATTTATTAATACTCGGAAAGTTCGAGTTTCCTATCAATTTGGTGGAGTTGAGGGGAATTGAACCCCTGTCCATAGGTAAACAAATTTAGACTTCTACAAGTTTAGTTGATAATAAAATTTCCTAACTAAAATAGTTACCAACAAACCTTATAGTTAGTTAGTCTTATAAAATTCGAAGTAATCCTAAGACAAAATCACTTTATATCCTGCTAAAATGAGCCTCTAATATCTTCCACAGGAAAGAAAATAGAAGAAGCGCTTTCATTATACTATGCGAAAGCTAATTGATTTCTGTTTCCAGTTATTTTTATTTTGGATTTAAAGCATACCTACTACTTGCCATCTAAACCATTTTACAAATGTCGAACCCAAATCAACCCCAGGTAAATTATAATACAAAATGCTTTTTTTGTCTATACCTACTTACTTTGAATTATTCTTTTAAATTTGATATTACTATTTTCAATATATTTGTCTAATAATTTACTTTTCTCTTTTGTTTCAACATATGCGGTTATTGCTAATGTTTTTTTGAAATCTTTAGTATAACCATCTGTTGTTAAATTATTTATTTTGTTTTTCATTAAAAACTCTCTTAATTCAATCATAGCTTCTTTATCATCCGATAAAATAACATTAACAAATAATCTGTCTTTAGAAAATCTATTACTTATATATATTGCTAAATAAGTTCCAAATCCACTTGCAATACTTATTATATACATTGTTAAATCTCCACCTTCAGTAACAGCATCAATTAATTTATAAAATATTATTTGAGAAATTGCTACAGAAAGTCCTGCAAAAAAAGCTTTATTTTTTTGAATTAATAATGTTTTACTAGTAGATAAAACGTTATCTATAATTTTAACAATAAATACCGATATAAGATTTAATATATTCATAAATACCCCTCCTTTTCGAAGTCTCAATTTTAACACAGTAAAAGAAAAAAATCAATAACTATTTTTATTGATTTTTTGCTCTTTCCCTTATGAATTTTACTGGTTCTTCTGTAACTTTACTTAATAAATCATTATTTATGTAATATTTTTCTTTATTTTTTCTAAATCTGTAATCAAGAATATCTCTTACTTTTTTTAGAATGTCTTTATCATTTACATCATCCATATATACTTCAACATCCCTAATTTCTCCAAAATAATCCATATATCTTAGATTTTCATAATATAATTTAATTATATAACTTGCTTTTTCTACACTATAATCATGTTTTATTAATTCATAAGCTCCTCTTTTTGAAGATTCACTTATTTTTTTTAAATATTCCCTATTTTCATCAGCAAAAGAACTTATTCTTTGTTCACCTTTTTTTGTTAATATTCCATCAGTTATTATTTCTTGACTAAATCTATTAGCTTCAATTACCTTCTTATCAGTAAAATTTTTAATACGAGCTATTCCTTCAAATGTTGATAATTCTTTATTCATTTTCTATTCCTCCTATTTTCTTTACTTTTTTTCTAACATATGATAGTGGTCTTGTATTCATTCCATTCATAATCTTATGTTCTATATAATGATCACTACTTTTTTTAGTTATCTTATAATTTATTATATTTTTTATTTCTTTTAGAAGTTCCTTATTTCTAGGGTTTTCCATATATATTTCAATATCTTTTAATTCTCCTAAATAATTATATTCTCCTAAACTTTCATAATAAAATTTTATTATATAGTTAGCATGTTTTATGTCGAAATCATGTCTTTTTACTTTAACATTACCACCTTTATTTTTTTCACTAACCTTTTTAAGGAGTTTATTTCTGTCACTAGCAAAATAGTCAATATTTGTTGTTGTCATATTTTCAATTTCACCATCAGTTATTATTTCTTGACTAAATCTATTTATCATATTTATATCACTATAATTTTCAAAAGAAGTATTGCCTTCTAAGGTAAAAAATTTTACATTAACCATAATACCAACTCCTTGTAATTAGCTATTATATAATTAAATAACAAAAAAATCAATAACACTTTATTATATTATTGATTTTATAAAAATATTCCTATTTATCTATATAATGTAAATTATCTAAAATTATACCGGTTCCTTCTGCTACACATATTAATGGATCATTTGCTATATAAACAGGAACATTTAATTTTTCTTGCATAAGTTCTGGAAGATTTTTAAGGAGTGCTCCGCCTCCTGTTAAAACAATACCTTTTTCTATTATGTCGGCAGAAAGTTCTGGTGGGGTTTGTTCTAAAACAACTTTTACCATATCTATTATTTTAGTTATGCTTGGAGTTAAAGCTTCACAGACTTCATCACTTGATATAGTAATTGTTTTAGGTAAGCCTCCTACTAAATCACGCCCTTTTACATCTATTTTTTCTTTTTTATTACCATTTTTAACTGTACCAATTTCTATTTTTATTCTTTCAGCTGTTTTTTCTCCAATTAATAGTTTATATTTGCTTTTTATGTAATTTATTATTTCTTCATCAAAAGTATTACCCGCTGTTTTAATTGATGCGCTAGTTACAATATTGCCTAGAGATAAAACTGCTATATCCGTTGTCCCTCCGCCAATATCAACAACCATATTTCCAAGTGGTTTTGATATATCAAGTCCTGCTCCTATCGCAGCAACTTTGGGCTCTTCTTCAATGAAAACTCTTTTGGCTCCAGTTCTTTCAGCAGCATCTTTAATTGCTGATTTTTCAACTTCTGTTATATTAGCAGGACAGCATATTAAAATTCTCGGTTTAAACATACTTCCTTTTATCTTAAGTTTACGAAGCAAATAATCAAGTAACATGCCTGTTGTTTCAAAATCTGCTATTACACCATCTTTCATAGGTTTTATCACTTTAATTTTACCCGGAGTTCTACCTAGCATATCATTAGCTTCTTTCCCAAAAGCAATAGGACGCTTTGTATCTTCATCAATTACTACAACACTTGGTTCGCTAAGTACTATTCCTTGTCCTTTAACATATATTAAAATATTTACAGTTCCTAAGTCTATTCCTATATCTTTACTAAACATATTTTAAAACTCTCCAACTGTTTTTGTATAATACTTTTCAGGATTAACATAAACACCATTTATAACAAGTTCAAAATGTAAATGATTTTTAAGTTCACTATTAATTTCGTTAGTACCACTTGTACCAATAACATCACCTTGTTTTATTTTATCATGTTCTTTAACAGCTACTTCACCAAGACTTTGGTATATACTAATTAACTTATCGTTATGTCTAACCTTTACTGTTTTTCCAACGATATCATTATCTGTAACGAAAATAACTTCTCCTGATAAAATTGAAACAACTTTAAAAGTATCTTCTTTTACATAATCTACTCCTGTATTTTGCATATAAGTATTTTCATAATATATAATAGCGTTTTCTTGTGTTTTTTCATCATTTAAATCATAATAATATTTTCCTATTGTAACTTTTTCATCATTATAAGGTCTAATAATTGTATTATCATTCTCATTTATCGTAGGAATAGCATAATCTATTAACACTTCATACGATACATATGTCAAATTATTATCATCTTTATTTTCTACAACCTTTAATGATTCATTTAATAAAACTCCAAATAATGCAAATAAAACTACTAACAATACATAAATACTTGGTAACACAAATGGTCTAAATTTTTTCCCTAACATAAAATCACCTCATTAAAAGTTTTACCAATTAATGAGGTTTTATACATTTTTTTAAATTGATGTAAAATCAAATATAAAATTTGTTACTAAATATACTAATGACGTTATTAATAAAAGATAAAATAATCTTGCTTGAAACACTCTATTTTTTTTAAAAATACTATTAATATTAACAGCGTCAAGACCAATTATTACAAGGACTGTAACTATTAAATATACAATTAATTTAACTTTCATTACTCTTCCTCATATTTTTTTATTTTTTCTATTCTTTCACTATAAACTGGATCTTCTAGTGGTTTTTCTTTTAAGAATCTCATAATCATTTTTTTAGCTTTAAATGGCCATATATTACCACTTAACGCTATTACATTAGCATCATTGTGTTCTTTAGCTAGTTTTGCTTCTTTTACATTTGTTATTCTAGCGCAATAAATCCCTTTTACTTTATTGGCAGCAATAGTCATACCTATTCCTGTACCACAAAATAATATTCCTATCTCAGCATCTTTATTTACAACTTTTTGGCAAAGAGAAAAACAATAATCTGGGAAATCTACTCTATCAAAGTTTTTTGTTCCAACATCTATTATTTCATATCCTTTTTCTTGTAAATATACTTTTATTATTTCTTTTAGTTTATATCCTCTATGATCTGATCCTAAACATATTTTCATACATTTTCACCTCTTTAATCTATTATACATTAAATACAAAAGAAAAAAAAGCATTAAGCTTTTTTAATTCCATATTTTTTATTGAATTTGTCTACATTTCCTTTAACAGTAGTAGCATTTTGTTTTCCAGTATAAGCTGGATGACATTTAGAACAAACATCAATATGCATTTCATCTTTATTTGATTTTAAAGTAAATGTTTCTCCACAAGCACAAATAAATTTTGTATCTTTAAATTCTTTATGTATTCCTTTTTTCATTTTAAGTCCTAACCTTTCTATTCGCCATGAAAACTTGTTTCATAGTAATTAATTTCTTAAGTATTGTAACAAATATTTATTACTTTGACAAGTCCTTTTCTAATTTTTTTATTATTTTACTTCCTACTTTATTATTTAAATTTAAAGATAAATTATTATTTTCATCTAAACTATCACTATTATTAACAATACTATTTATATCAATATAAGTCATTTTATAATCTATTGTTAACTGTTTTAATTTATTATTTACATATGTAACATATTTATTATAACTATCATCATAAAAACCTAAAACATACACTTTATCTTTTTTATATATATTTACCTGATTTAATAACTCTTCAATGTTTTTTAATAATAAATTACAAGGCTCATAATCATTTTTTAATTCATTATTATTTAAACCTATTAACACAATATTGGCTTTAGCAAGTAATGTTTTTATGTTATGTTCTTTATTATTTATATAAACTTTATTATTGTTATAAATATCTTTGGTCAAATCCTTTGTTAAATAATTATTTTTTACATATGAGTTATCATAAGATTTTAAAAGATTATTATTTTCCAAATAAAGTTTAACATAATCATAATACTTAATATCTTCTTTAGTTAAGTTATTACCTAAAACTAATAAATTTTGTTTATTATTATAAAATCTATAGTAAGTAAGAATAATAATTAGTATTAATAAAATTATAAAAAGAAATATTTTAATTTTTTTCATTTTTCACCCATTAAAAAAGTAGAATAAATCTACTTTAATACATTATATTTCTCTTATTTCTATTTTAGCACCAACAAGTGATAATTTTTCAACAATTCCCTCATAACCCCTTAGAATATGTTCAACATCATTAATTGTTGTTGTCCCTTTAGCAATTAAACCTGCAACAATCATGGCAGCTCCTCCTCTTAAATCAGTTGAAGTAACCATTTTACCTTCAAGTGGCGTTTTACCTTTTATTTTTAGTTTATCGCCATCTATTTTAATATTAGCTCCCATTCTGTTAAGATATGGAATGTGCATAAATCTATTTTCGTATATTGTTTCTTTTAAAGTTGATACTCCTTTAGCTTGAGTTAAATAAACAGAAAAAGGTTGTTGTAAATCAGTTGGAAATCCTGGAAAATAATATGTTTCAACATCAACACTTTTTAGTTCTTGTGATGCTGAAGTTAAAACGTAATCTCTTCCTATTTCAATATTGGCATTAGATTCAAGAAGTTTAGTAGTTAATGCTTCAAGATGTTCTGGAATTATATTATCTATTTTTAAATTTTCTCCAATTAAAGAACCAATTATTATATAAGTACCAGCCTCAATTCTATCAGGGATAACTTCAACATAACCCTTCTTTAATTTTGATACCCCTTTAATCTTAATTGTACTTGTACCTGCTCCTGTTATTTTAGCACCCATACTATTTAATAAATCACAAACATTTTTTATTTCAGGTTCACATGCTGCATTAGTTATTGTTGTTATACCTTTTGCTTTTGTTGCTGCTAAAATAATATTAATTGTGGCCCCAACACTAGCTAATTCTAAATCTATTTTAGTTCCTACAAGTTTTTTAGCTTCAATTGTATATTTATCGTTTTCTTCAATTATGGTTGCACCAAGCTTTTTAAAACCATCTAAATGAAGATTAATCGGTCTACTACCAATGTTACATCCACCCGGAAAATACATTTCTACTTTTTTATACTTACTTAATAATGCTCCCATAAAATAATATGATGCACGAAGCTTTCTTGAAATATCTTCTGGTATTTCTTTATTAGTCATATCTTTAGCATTAATGATAATCGATTCTGTAGCACGACTAAATTTAACTCCCAAATATTTTAATATTTCTTCCAGTGAATTTATGTCAGATATTTCTGGAACATTACAAATTGTCACTTCTTCATCACTTAAGATAGCTGCTGGGATAAGAGCAACGGCTGCATTTTTTGCTCCACTTATTCTTATTGTTCCAGTTAATTTATTTTTACCTTTTATTTTTATTTGTTTCATAAGTACTTCCTTTCAAAGTTAATATATGTGAAAATTAACTTTATGCCCCACCTTAATCATATTATTTTTAAAGCATTATGTCAAATAAAAAACCACTTGTTGACAAGTGATTTAGTTATTAACAGTCGCAAATTCTTTTATAACACGAACATTTAATGCTTGAAGTCCTTTACCTGTTTCAATTAATTTGAATTCTACATAATCGCCTTCTTTAAGTGATTTATAACCTTCAGCATCAATTGCGGAATAGTGAACAAACACATCTTCATTTGGTTTATATTCAATGAATCCGAAACCTTTTTCATTGTTGAACCATTTTACAAAGCCTTTCATAATTACACCTCTTTTCTACTTATAATCTCCTGCGCGCAATACTATAATAACAAAAAATAAGGAATATTTTTTTAATGTTCCTTATTTTGTACTTATCAAGCCCTGTTCGTCACATAACTCTTTTAGTTTTTTCTTTTTATCCCTTGAAAGATAAAAACACTTTTCATCACTTATAAATAATAGATAATTTTTACTAGGGTCAATCATTTTAACATTATCTAAATTAACTATTGCACTTTGGTGTGTTCTAAAGAATCTTTCATCCAGCAAATCTTCAAGATCTGTTAAAGTTTTAGTAGTATACACAATATCTGTTTTAGTATGAATGATACTCCTTTTACTATTTCTTTCCTTTTCAATATATAAAATATCTTCATATGGTAAATTATATATTTGACTATCAAATATAACAGTTAAAATCTTCTTTCTTGTTAATGTTGAGTTATAAATATATCTAACATCATACTTTAATCTGCAAATTTCTTCTTCTTTTAATAAATCTATCATAAAACTGTTTTCTTTTTTAATAGCTTCATAACTTAAAGTACCATTCTTATCAATAATAACAATAAAAGAAAAATACATTTTATATTCATTTCTAATAGTTTCTATTACTTCTAAACTGTTTACTTCATCATCATTATCTATTATAAAAACACTTGATGCATTTTTAAGACTACAATAACTTTTAAAGCTTTTATCATTATTATTAAAAATACAATATCTATAACAAATATCATGCCTCATCATTTCTTTATCTATAATTTGTTTATACCCCTTAATATTCTCTTCCTTACTACTAACTATAACATATCTTATCATAATATGATTTCCTTTCTAAAGTTCTAATAAGAAATTAAAAATAGTTTAACACTATTTTAAAAGTTTTTTAAATGCTTCTTTATGAAAATTATTAATACTTCTAACCGAATAATGCTTTTGTGGTTTTCCATATTTATCAAATTCCATATAATCCGCTATATAATTTAAGCTTTGTTTGTGCCAATAAATTCTAACAATTATCTCTGTTTCATAACCAATTAACTTCTTTGATTCACACAATTCCATTATTTTTTCTTCACTTGAGGGAAATATAATTGTTCCTATATTTAGTCTTTTTGGCATTTCACCTCATCCTTTACTACAATATAATGCATATATGCTGCCATTAAACAGCCTAATATTATACATAAAAATACACTAATATATATACTTGGAACTAACGCTGTAATTATAAAAAATGAAGTCCAAGTAAATGTGGTACACATTACTGTAGAATGTAAGTGAAACGTTTCTCCCAAAAAACTCCTTGTGAAGAAAAATCCAATAAGAAAAAATGCAAGTTCCGGAAAAGCATTATTAAATATAGCTATGACCACCACTCCAATTGTTTGTATAAGTTGTATTGGTATTGTAATCCCATAGAAGATGATATCCTCTACAAGACGTTGTACTTTCTCAGCATTGGCAACTGCAAAGTTTTCAATATTAGCTGTATCAGCAAACCAAATCCCATCTTTATGCTTTCTCTTCTTTTTAACATTATCTTTAATTTCATTAATTTCTATTTTTTTATTCTCTTTTTCACCCAAAACAAATCACCCTCTTTCACAGAATTTAATTGGCCCTAATAATTAAATCCCACATTAAATAGCTAAACTATTTAACTAACTTTGCTGCAAGTTTTTTAGCAAAGCTTTCTTCCTTCTCAAATGAAGGAAACCAATATCTACAACCACTCATAAGCCAACCATTCCTTTTTTATTCCTTTTTCTTTTTATTTTTTATAATAATTTCTTTAACAAGAATAATTATAAACATTAATAATACATAATCTAAAGATACAAGCATCTTATTAAAAGTATTAATTGTTGTAAAATCTATAAATCTTATTTTATATAAATAACAAATATACTGAACCATTAAAGATAGAATATACCCAATAATTCCATACAAAATATATTTCTTATTTTTATTTGAATACAGATAACCAAACATTAACATAAAATGAAGATATTTACTATACCTTATTATTTCCTTTTATTTACTATGATTTATTATTATTCTTTTTTATAATTTATCATACTTTTTCAAGTTTTTAGTCACTATTTAGTACCTAAAAGGAGTGATTAAAAATGTATTGTAAATGTAAGTATTTAAAGCAAAGACAAAAAAATTATAAGTGGTATGGATATTGTACTAAAAAAAGGAAAATAGTACCCCTATTTTGTAAGGAATGTGATGTTGTTGAATATAAAGAACAAAAGATACTCAAATCACGCACAAATAGACAAGCTAAGAGGGAAAAAGAAAGATTTAGTATAATTTATCGTGATTTAACTAAATGCTGTAATTGTGACTCTAAAATAGGTATAGAGAAGAATGAAGTTTTTGAGGGCTCTTATCGTCAAGCTTCTATAAAGTATGGAATGGTGTGTCCCTTTTGTAAAACTTGTCATAGTCAATTTCATAATGATATTATGTTCAACCTATTTTATAAAGTTATGTTTGAAAAGGAATTTTTGAAAACATATTCTAAAGAAGAATTTATAAAAATATTCGGTCAAGACTATATTTTTAAATTAGAGCAAAAAAAAAGAAGCTAACCAACTAAGGCTAGCCTCTTTTAATATATCACTTTCTAAAATAATTTTATATTATCCCATCTTGTTAAACCATTTTTAAGATTTAGGTTTACTTGTCTTTGTACTTCGTCATAATTAGAGCCTAAAGCTTTTCTACGAGCTTCTCCATTTCCGAAGTCACCTCTTATAGTTTTACGAACTAAATCCAAAATATCAACACTAGGAGTTGGTGAAGATGGTGTATTATTACCAGCTAACATCTCATTTACTTTAGCTTGTACTTCATTATATCTTGAACCTAGAGCATTTTTACGAGCTTCTCCATTTCCATATTTGCCAGCTATAACTTCTCTAGCTAACTCATCTACTGACTTATTTGTTATATTAGTAGTAGTTGATGTTGAATTAGAAGAATTTAATCTTTTATTTACTTCACTAGCAATATATGGGAATTTACTTTGTAAATAAGGACCCGGACAAGTAGTATTAGCAAACATATTATGTCTTGTTAAATTACCGCTAGAATCTCCAGTATAATTCAAACTTGCTATTCCATTTCTTTTACATATATCTACACATAAATCAATAAGTTTAGCTAAAGCTTTATCAGAAATATGCCAATTAGTATTAGCTCCTCCATCATTAGCAACTTCAATAGTAATAGCTTGATTATCATTACTTGGAGAACTAGAAGTCCAAGCTCTATTCTTTTCTTCAACATACATACCAACTCTACCATCACTACCTATACCATAGTTAGATGAAGCCTGACGGTTTTTACCATTAAATACCCTACCGCAAGTTTCAACTGATAAATTACCTGCCATATGATGGATAGTTATTTTTTTAATCTTATTATTTCTAGGATTACTGCTATTTGGTGAAATAGCTACATAATCTACTAAAGAACTATTACTCATTTTCCTTTACCTCCTCACCTTTGTTATTTGATAATTCTTCCAAAGTTTCTTCTTTTACTTCTTCTAAATTTTCAATAACCTTTAATGTTTCTTCAACAACATTTTCTTTTTCTTCCATTATTTTTTCCTCCTTTAAATGAAATATATTTATAAAAAAGAGAGCAATTTATTTGCCCTCTCCTTTACCATTATTAAAATTACTTAATCCATTAGAGCCTAAGCTAATTGATATAGCTGTTAGTAAATATATAACTATATCTACAGCCCTAAATGTTCCCATAACAATATTCGTTATAGTCAATAATATAAATGCAATAAAAAAACTCCAATACTTCGTTGGAATCTTTTTTATATACTTTAACCCTTTAGTAAATTCTACCACCATAAATACTATAGTGACAAAACTTGCATAAGTGGTTAAGGTGTCCCACGAAAGAAAATTATCCATATTTTACCTCCTATCACTTTCTCATAGAATCTTCAATATTATCTAGTCTATGATGAGCTGATTTAGTAGAAGATTCTACCGCCGACACTCTTTCAGCTAACGATTGTAAAGATTTTGATATATCTTTATTATCAAGCCTTATTTCATCAACATTTTTACTAATTATATCTAATTTAGTATCAATTTTAGTTGTTGTTGCTACTTCCTCTTTGGTTTCTTGTTTAGTATTCTTTTTACTATTCATATAAAAAGTAGCATAACCAATAATACCTCCAATAATAGTGAACACTAAGCCAACTGATATACTATCCATATTTAATCCTCTTTATTACTTTTGTTTTCTACAGGAATATCAGGAAATTCCACATTATAAGGAAATCCCTCTTGTTTAGTAATATCTCTTAGTTTTTGTCTATACTCAGCCCATTCACCATTAAGAATCTCATTAAAATTAGTAAAGAAAGTTTTAATTGTTGATAATAAATTACCTGCTGTTATTTCACTAGGAATATTTAATCCTATTCTATCTAGTAATAAGTGTTGATCACTTTCAGCTAATAACTTATCTCTTACTTCCCTTACTTTATTAGCCATAGCTTCATAATCTCTAGTTTTAGCTAAAACTAGCCAATCATTTAAGTTATCATTTATTGCTTGCTCTAAATCATTTCTATAAATAGTAGTGATTTTATAAACTGAGTATTCATAAAGTGTTTCATCTTCTTCTTGAATCTCTTTTACATCATCAAAAAAAGCAACTTCAATTAAGTTGCCTTTTCTATCACCTATTTTGAAACTTTCCGGAGCTATTGTACTTCTTGCTTTCATTTCTTACAACCTCCTTACATTTCTTGTAATCAATAAATGGTTTAATATATTTTTGTTGATAATTATATGAATCACAATGTTTTAACCAACCACTATAACTTAACATAGCGGAAGCGTCTTTGAAATTCAATTCATCTTTTTTAGAAATCTTTTTTGCTCTTCTTTTTATACGCAAAAAATTACTTCTTCTTAAAGTAGTATATCCTCTATAAAATCTATATCCTAAAAAATCAATAGGACGGCTTTCGGTTTTAAATAATTGCCAATTTTCTTTTATAGTCAACTTTTCATTTCCTAAAAATTCTTCAATAGCATATTTAACTTTTCTTAATTCCTTTTTATTATTTGAAAAAAGAACCATATCGTCCATATAACGAATATAATATTTTACTTTCAATACTTCTTTAATATAATGATCTAAATCCTGTAAATAAAAATTAGCAAACCATTGAGAGGTATAATTACCAATAGGTAAACCCTCTTTACCGCTATCAATAATAACATCTATTAAATCTAGCGTATCTTTGTCCTTTATTATTTTTCTAAATTTAGATTTTAATATATCCTTATCAATACTAGGATAAAACTTTTTAACATCAAGCTTTAAACAATATTTAGTATATTTCCTATCATTTACTAATATTCTTTTTAAATAATTCATTCCTCTTTGGATTCCACGACCTTTAATAGAAGCACAGCATAATTCATACATACCTTTATAAATAATTGGTTGTATTTGTAGCATTAAAGCCCAGTGCACTACTTGATCCGGATAAAATCGAGGCTTATAAATTATTCTTTCTTTTTTATTAGCTCCATCGTGTATTATCATTTCAATATACGGACTAGGAATATAATTTTTTTCTTTTAGCATTTTTTGAACCTGCATAGCATAATAAGTAGGAGAATCTAATATTTTTTCAACATTTTTTCTCTTAGTTTTACCCATACTAGCTTTACAAATTGCTAATTCAATATTGTCTAACTCAACTATTTTTTCATAAATAAATCCTTTTCTTTTCATTCATTTGTCACCAAATTCTTATATTTGCCTGCCACTTTTTCGAGAAATTCCATCTTTCAGGAGATAAACCTACTAAAGCAACCCAGAACGACTAATTTTCAGCAAGGGCTGAGGAAAATGATGTGTAAGTTATTTTATATAAGTGGTCGAGCACCGGTCATAATACCATAATAAGAGGAAGTTTCAGCAAACCACCAATACCACAAGCCGACATAAGAAAGTGTACCATCAAAAGCACCGCCGACAAGAGAGGCTTAATTAAGACCGAGCCAACACACCAAATCCCTTAATGTGTATTTTAAATATAATAAGTCGAGCACCGATGTTAGCGTTAGCACTACTCGAACTCTCCCAGCAATTCCAATACCACAAGCCAGCCGGTAAACCATTATCATATCTACCGCCGACAAGAGCAAAAGTATATGCAAAGAGAAAAACACCAGCACAAAACACATCAAATCCCATAATGAGTATCTTAATATAATAAGTCGAGCACCGAGATTGATAGCAACATTAGACGAAGTATTGTTCATAGTCCAACACCACAAGCCAACCGGTAAACCAAGACCATATCTACCGCCGACAAGATGATTGGAAGTATGACAGCGCTCATACACATCATTTCCCTATAAATAAGTAGTCGAGCACCGATACTAAGATTGACACAAGACGAAGCTTGATCGTCATTCCAAAACCACAAGCCACAATTCAAGGCGTCAAAATAAAGACCGCCGACAAAACAGGCTCAGAGTAAAACAGCACTCTTACACATCAATTCCCATATAATAAGTCGAGCACCGACAACACCATACGCACTAGAAAGCTCCGTGAAATTCCAACACCACAAGCCACCAGCTGAGCCATTATTCCAACCACCGCCGACAAGAGCAAAAGCATTATAAAAAGCACTCATACACACCAAGTTCCTAAAGAACAAATTAAGTAGTCGAGCACCGATGGTAGTCCACATATTAGAGGAAGCGTTATTGAAATTCCAATACCACAAGCCAGCCTTGGAAGTGTTGTTCCAATTACCGCCGACAAGAGCAAAGAAACCAATAAGTAGCTAGAACTACAAACCGGTACAAAACACATCAAATCCCTTATAAGAAGTCGAGCACCGATGTCGGTAGTGGTAAGACCGGAAGTAGCACTCCAACTAGAAGCAAACAACCCATCTTCAAAATCACTGCTCCACTGACCGCCGACAAGAGCAATTCTATCTCCCTCAGCTTGGTAATAATAATCACACATATTAGTATCACTACTTCCAGTTGATTCAGTAGCTAACGCTACCATAGGATTAGCGGAATCATATCCTAGCTTAGAAGCATATCCGTTAGCGGTTGCATTAGTATAACCTAAAGCTTTATAACTACCACTAAATGTATCTACAGCATATTTATTGGAATCATAGCAAATATAAGCTTTTCTATCTTTAATATTAATTCCATCAACAAATTGCCATATATTACCGAATATATCTTCAATACCTCTATAAATCATAGAAGTATTATCAGTTCCATCTTTGCTTCCTGACTTCATACCCAGTACATCACAACCACCACTATTTATTGGTGCTGTGTGAGAGCCATTAGTATAACCTAAACCAAGTTTAGATTGACTATTATAGTCAGCATATTCTACTAAGTAAAGCATTTGTAAGATAAAATAGTGCCAGTCCATTTGACCGAATCCAGCTCCTAAACTTCTTGCATAACTTCTAAAGTTTGTAATAGTTTTATTTGTGAATGGTGCGTATCCACTTCTACTATAAACTCTTGATTCACTACCTGACATAGTATATCTACCAACCGAAAACTCTTCACTTTTAATATAACCAGCTAATTTATTTTTTGAGATTAAAATATATTCATAATTTTCATCTCTATATCTTTTCCAATAAAATTCAGGTATCTTGGTAAATACATCACCATTTGAACCATCAAATTTAAAGGTTGGATCACCATAATAGGCGGTTATTTGCTTAGCTGTTATATCATAATTGTACGAAATTATATCACTCCACGGATAAATTTCATCAAAATCATTTCTTACAGGCGTTGTTCCTACTTGAGCGTTAGCTACAAGTCCCACAGCGTCTTTTATTCTCTCCCAAGCTGATGACGATGTAGTTAATGACCTTTTAATACCATATATTTTATTTATATTTTTAGTATCAATAGCACTAACATTTATTGTTCCTCTTGCTACTAAATTTTCATCATCACTATTCAACAATGAATATTTGAAAGTTATATCTATATCTTCATTAGGTAATTCAGTAGTTGTTACTTTAAATCCACCTGTATAAGATAAAGTATAAGCAATATTTAGTTTAGCTTGATTTTCAATATCCAACATTCCATCAACAATAGTTTGAGCTGTAATGTCCTCATTTATTATATCATATTCGTAGTATCCTGTACTAGAGTTTTTAGTCCAGTTAGCCACGAGTAAAGTAGTAGAATATCCAAAATCTCTATTTTTAAATGATTCTTCAATTCCATTTTCAATATTATTCATCTTCTCAGCTTCTACAAGAGTTCCATCTTGAGCAACCTCACCCGGATCTTGAGTTAAAGTTATAATATTGTTATCTTGGTCTTTATATCTATTAGGAAATTGAACTATTCTATCTTTCCAATTCGTTTTATTATATTGTTTCATAAACTAAACTCCTCTCCACAATATATCAAACCTGCATATTGTTTTATTTTTACAAAGCCGACAGGCTCTTGATTATCAGGCTTAGCATACAAACCAATACCATTAGCTCCACAATAGAAAGTATTACACTTTCTTAATTCTCTCATACAAGAATCAATAATACCTTTTATTAAAGTTAAATCTTTTTCAAGAATATTAGCTTTAATATAATCCATTGTTTTACTAAATTCTATTTCTTTATATTCTTCACCTAGATTCATACCATTTTTTAAAGTTAGAATATTTTGTCTTATTCTATTTATATCTTTAATGTGAGGTATGTCTTTAACATTCCAATCAGTTTTTACTTCTATATTGATTGGATAATAAAATAAATCACTATTATTTAGTAGATTCATTATATATTCACAATTACTTTCTATTCTATTTAAGTCAGTATAATTATAAGCACCTTTATTATTGCTATTAGTTGGATCTAATTTTATTAAATCAACATCAGCTTGTGTTCTATCATATATAGGATCTATCCACGCCATTAGTTATCACCTACTTTTACTACTACACTATTACCAGACCAAGCTCCATCATAGTTTATATTGTTTTCTACTAAATACCCAATTAAACTATTACTAAAGTCAGTTTCTATAGGAATAATCTCTCTAGTATCTTTTACAATATCTCCTCTATTTTCAAAAGAGTAAATATTTCTATTGTTGTACCAGTTTCCTATAAAGTCTTTTAATTTAGTTTCTTTTGAGCTTTCAACCATTTGAGTAATCAAATCATTTTTATATTCAATATTCTCACCATCATCATTAAATTGTTTTGAATCTATTGTTTGACTATTATTTATTTTCTTACCTGACACTTTTAAAGATATTGTATCTTCACCAGTATTAGTAATTTTTAATATTGCATATCTACCATAATAATTAGCATTAACTATAGTTCCACCTGTTATAGTAGCTGATATGTCAGTTGCTAAGTCATATTCTATTTCAATAGTCTTTGTTCCTGTTATCTCTAAAGATTCATTTTTAAACAATTCACTTACATTATCTTCCTTAGAATAATGATTTATATATATGATAGTATTATGTAGCTCACTTTGTACTTTAACTACAGGATTGCTAGTAATAAAATCATAACTCATTCCATCAGGATTTAATACATAGTTAAAAGGTTGAATATTTATAACATTCTCTCTATTAGTAAATAAAATACAATTTCCAGTAGTTGCTATTATTTGAAGTAATTGTCTAGCTTCTAATTTAGGTAAAGGTGCGTCAGTCTTAATCGACTTTAAGCCACTCCATAAATTATATTGGCTACTATCTATATTACTATCTTCTAATACATCTACCGCTAAATCATATAAACTTCTACCACTAGAATTATACACGCCTTTTTTATATACTTTAGTAAGATAATTGATAAGTGAAGTCGTACTAAATGATACTTGATTTTCTCCAACCTCTACCGAACCAGTAAGAAGCATTTTTCCACCTAATATCCATTCAATAGTTCCATCGTCTAATTGATAGCCCCATTCATAAGAAATAGGTTGTTGCTGTAATATATATCTATACCAGCCTTGTGGATTATCAGGATTAAACAATTTATTCATATTATCAATAGTAAACTTAAATGTATGAGTAGGAAGCTCCGAGTTTATCATTATTGTTTTTTCTTTACTTTCAGCACTAATTAAGTTCTCATCGGTATATGTTTCCATAATACCAAATAGTAATTGATTTACTCTTATTCTCCTATAAGGTAAACTAGATTCTATAAAATATATTTCAATTTTATTCCATCTAACTAACTCTTCATTATCAGCAAAAATTAATCTATCACTATAACTACTCAAAGTATAATCTTTATCCATAATCATAGTGCTATCTCTATATGCTTTTACCTTTAGTTTTTTTGCATAGTTTTTATCAATACTATCAAAAACCATTGTAAGTCCTAAAGTAGTTAAGTAAACGCTTGATGTAAGAGTTATACAAGCTTTATCACTAAACAAACAATTTTTATCACTCATATAAGAACTCACATAAGTTTGTTCAAGTTCTTCACTACCATATATTGGCTGACTATCATTAAGAAGCCAAAAGTTTTTTTCAAGTGTAGCATAATTTTTAGATTGAGGTATTGTTGTTTCTTTGATATTATCTAAGTCACTAAATATCTCTTCACTATTACTTGATAAGTCCGGATTAGTTTCCGGATCCACTATATTAAATTTAACTTTCAAAAACCCAAGATTTCTCTTAGGTTTTTTAAGTTGTTCAATCATATTTTTACTTGCCATAATCTAATACCCCATATCAATAATGTTTACTTTAACATTTTTATATTCAATAGGTTTTTGTACTGACTGATAGTTTTCCCATTTACTAGGTTCACCACTCAAATTTCCAAAGTAAAACCTACGATTAACAACATCAAGTTCATCACTATCATAATAAGTTAAAAGAACTTCAAAATTAGCTACTTTCTTTTTCAACCAATTATAATCTTCTAAAGTTAAAATAGGAAAGACTATGTTATTAAACTTATTTATTCTCCTATTTATAGGTTGAGCTATTGTTTGTCCTCTAGTATTACGAGTACCTTTTACTAATTGCTCATTTTCTTCTAAATATCCTACTTGAGGATTACTAGGAAGAGCTTCACCATTAAATAAAAACAATGGATTTTTACCTTTTTTTATCATTAGTTATCCCTCCTTAATAAGCAAATGATGGATTTTTTCCACCATCATAACCTTTGTCTTTCTTATTTTTATCATAAACATATACTAAATCATCACCATCAGCGGTTAATTTTCCAGTAATATTTACATCTACCTTTTGAGAAGTATTATTCATATTAGATTCTTCAAGAGCTTCTTTCATAGTTTCTTTCATCATATCTCTTGGAGATACAATTTCCGGATTGGATCTTGCATTAGAATATTCAGCAACCCTTACTATAGTTTCTTTATCTAGTACGCCTCCGGTTTCTAGGCTAGGTATTTGTGGAACATTTACAAGTTTTATCAATCCTTTAAATGGTTCTATTCCTAAGAATGATATATCCCTGACAGTCTTTAAAGCTCCATTTATTGCATTAAATGGTATAGAAACAACTTTGTTTATACCAGCTATTAAAGTATTAACTACTGACCTAAACGCATTGAATATACCATCTTTAATACCGCTAAAGATTCTTCCACCACTAGAGAATATATTTTTTACACCATTCCAAGCATTACCAAATATGTTTTTAAAGAATGTTGCCACTGATGAGAAGATATTTTTAATACCATTCCAAGCGTTTTGAGCTCCATTCTTCATAGTATTCCATATACCATTAAATAGATTAGCTAAAGGCTTAATAACAGCATTATTAAACCAAGTGCTTACTACTGACCATATAGACACTATAATATCCCAAGCACCTTTAAATATTGCTCCTATAGTATTAAATAAACCAGTGAATAAAGAAGCTACAGCGTCTATTATTCCACCTAAGAAAGTTTTTAAACCCTCCCAAGCTTTACTCCAATCACCAGTAAATACTCCTGTAATAAAGTCCATTACGCCACTTAGTGCGTCAATGATACCACCTATTATTCCACACAAACCATCAATAACAGGTTCTAGTACATTCATAATTACATCAATAATTGTATCTATTATTGGTTTCAAGAACTCCCATACTGAGCCAATAGCTATAATTATTCTTGATATACAATCTAAAACTTTATCAACTACTGGAGCTAAATAAGTTTCATACATTGTCACTACCCAAGCCATAATTTCTTGAGCATATCCAAATAAATCAGCTAAAATACCTAATACTACATTTAAAGCACTTTGGAAATTATCACTCATAACCCAATTCAATAAAGAATTAGCTATACTATTAACAATATCTTGTATGCCTATAAATATATCAGCTATAGCTTGAATTATTGCTGTTCCATTTCCAGCGTTATTCCAAGCATTAGCTAGAGCCTGAGATAAAGCTCCAACAATATTGAATACATTAGTCCACATTTCTAAGATATTTTCGACTATTTTTTGTCCTGTACCATTAGTCCATACTTCAAATATAGAACTAAACACAGCTATTCCTAGACTTTTTATACCCTCAAAAGCATTTTTTAAACTATCTATAAAAGCTTTACCTTTGTTATCCCAAGCTTCTTTTATTGGATCAAATAAAGTAGCTAATAATTTTTTAGCTTTATCAATCCAATCAAAAAGAAAATCAAGTTTATCCATATCTACAGGCTCTACAGTTATAGGCTTGTTGTCATTACCTGATCCAGTATCGGTGCTGACAGTATGGAACTCATCTAAACTAGATTGAGTATCACTTAATTTTTTAGTTGATTTAGCTTGACTATCCAAGGCTTTTTTATTAGCTCTTGCAACAAGATTTATTCCTGTAAGAGCTTCAACAAAAGCATTTACATAGCTTACAGCTTTTGAAAATAAACTAATAACAAACTCTAATATTGGTGCTAATAGACTTCCTAGAACATTCCAACAATTTTGAATAGAATTGCTTAATTGTGTATCATAACTTAAATATGATTGCATAGCTTTACTAACCATACTAACCGCTGTTCTAACGCTTAGTAATCCCATAGCAAATCTTTTTATGGATTTTATTCCATTATTAAATGTTGAAGTAAAACTTTTACCTAAGCCTTTGCTACTTGATAAAGTGGCTTTAAATTTACTTCCTAAACTAGCTATATGTGTTCCAGCACTTTTTATTTTAGCTTTTATTTTATCAAAAGCACTAGAAATTTCTTCTCCAGTGTTTCTTCCTTGATTTTGTAGTTTTTTTAATCTATTTTCAAGTTTTTCAATATCAGCTTCAATCTTTAAAGTATCACCAACTTCAAACCCCATATCAGCTTGAGATAACAAATATTTTAAATCTTCTATTTTTGATTTTAAATATTCTTGTTGTTTAGCTGTTTCTTGAATAGAATTACTATATCCTTTCATTTGAGCTTTCATTTGTGATACGCTAGAAGCACTTTTACTAGCCATATCTTTTGCTTGAGTAGTTAGATTTTTCATAGGCTCAACACTCTTAGCTACAGCCGATTTAACTTCATCGGTTATTTTTTTAATACCGCTCATAGCGTCAGTAATATTAGCCCTTATAATTATTTCTAATTCTTCTATTGTAATAAGTCATCACCACCATTCCTTTGTGTGATTCCTTATTATTCTTTTCCTTTCGTTTCTTGCCTCAACTCTTCCGTCAATTCTAACATTAAATTGACTAATTCCTCTCCCTCACTTGCTTTTCTTTCAAATACACTTTGTCTTGCTAATTCCTCTTTAAATAAATCCGGATAAATTTCTTTAATAAGATTTACATTTTTAGGATTTTTAGCTGTCATACCTGAGCCTATCATTTTATTACCCAAATTTTCAGCTAACAAGATTCGTGATTTAATTTCTTGCTCATATTGGAGAGAACGAGATTCTACATACAAAGCTACTTCTCTATAAATAGAATCCCAAAACTCGTGAGGTTTCATTCCAAATCTATAAGCTAAAGGTTCTAAATCATATATTAGATCTATATAATCTAGCCTTTGTATCCTTTGAACTCTTCCGCTACTACTTCTCCCATTACTTTTTCCGCTGTATTGGTAATTACTTGATTGATGTCGAAGCTGGCTAGCGGATTGTCCATTTGAGCCTTTATTTCTTCCTCCGTCATCTTTTTGCCGAAAAAACTTTTATCATTTATCTCCTCAGCTAGTAATTTATATATAGCTTCATAATCAGTTTCATTCTCATTAACATAAGCTTCCATCATATCATAAACTTTGTTAGAATCGTTATTTAATTCTTTCTTTGTTTCGTCATCAGCAAAGCTTAAAAGAGCGTCAGCTAAGAACTCAAAATCTACATCGTTTAGAGCCTTAAAAAAAGCGTCCCTTAAATTTTTAACCTTTAATTTTTTATTCATAGAAACTATTTTTTTCATAGTTGCTGTAAATGAATATTCTTTATCTTTTACTTTTAAAATCATAATAAAACCTCTTTCCTTTATTTTTATTTTTTATTAGTAGCTTTTTCTACCTTTTTAGTTTCCTTACTACTTGTTTTTTCTTTTATTTCTTCAAATCTAGGATTAGAACGGAAGTGTTTAAGATGTTCCGCATTGGTAATATCCCAAACACGACCAGTTTCCTTATTTTTAAATTTAGCCATTATTTATCACCTATTAGCTACCTGATTGAGTTGGAGCTACTGGTAATCCGTGACTTTCTTTTACACTAGAATTTCTATATAAAGTTAAAGTATCTTTAATAATATCTCCAGCTGTAATAGTATCACCAGTTAAATCCATTTGAGCTGAGAAAGATTTAACTAAAGGACTTTCTCCACTAGCACAAGTAGATTCAGGATAACGAATGAAGAAATAATAACTTTTATTGCTATCAGCTTTAGTCTTTAATTCATCGTGTTGTTCACTCTTATAAAGAACTGGGATAGCTGGAGTAGTTGCTTTTTTACTACCTTTACTTTGTTCTTCTCCGTCCATATCAGTAGTTTGATATGTCACAGCTTCTGCTGGATCTTCTATTGCTGGAATTTCCTCAGTATACATAATTAAAGTTAAATCGGATTCACTTGGATATTCCTTTTCACTTATATAAATTTTAGTTAAAGTACCTGTTTTAGGTGTCATATATATTCCTCCTTTACCTATTTTACTTTTTCTAAACTATTTGTGAGAGCATTATAAAACACCTCATAATTTCCTCCGTAACGATGACATTTAGTGTTCTCGTCATAAAGGTTTATAGGTGTTCCTGTTCTCGTAAAATTATATCCTCTTAATTTACTATCTATTTCATCAGCAAGTTCAATACTGGTGGCTTTCTTTTTAGTCCAAGCCTCACAAGTAATTGAGAATCTTGATAATATTGGTAGTTCCTCTCCGTTTACTTCGTCTAATCTCATTGGAGCTTGTACTACTATACAAGGAAATTTACTATCTCCATTAGGATTTTCTCCTACTACTTGTTTCATAATAGTTTCTAATATAGTTATTACCATATCGTAAAACTCACTTACTTTAAATTCTTTCACTTTAATACCTCCATCAACATTTTTCCTATTCTCTCATTTACTAAATCAGCATTTTCCTGACGAGAGGAAAACGAAGCCGGACGCATAAATGGATATGGTTTAGTAGCAAACATTAAATAGAATTGTTTCCCATCTATTACTATTATTCTTTCAGGACTAAATTGTCTATCTACCTTTTCTACAGGCAAGAACCAATATCTATATCCACTTTGAATAAAGGTCTTAGTTTGTCCTATGTGTGGTAATTCAGCTTTAGTTCCTGTACCATATTCCAAAAATGGTGCGTGAGAAAATAAATCTTTGTTAGTATAAACTCTACCAACAACTTTACCTTTGTCAAAATCCAATATTTCAATAGGAATAAGTTTCTCATCTTTATTTCCACGCTTATTTTTCAAAGCTTTTTCTTGAGTATTTTTTAAAGAATCTTCAACACCTAATTTAGCTGTTTCAGGAAGCTTTTTAATTATAGTTTCCATCTTCTTTTCAAAACTTTTAAGATTATCTTTATTCCAACTTATATCAATCATAACTATTCTCCGTTATTAGTAATTAAAGTATAAAGTGTTGTTTTACCTATTTGTGGCTTATTTTCAACTAAATAATAAGGTTTTTTATCATTTTTAACCTTTTTATCATCATCTACTTCTAAAGGACTAAAAGATATTCCATCACCTTTATCTATATTGACTTTTCTATCAATACGAAGTTTAACAATTTCATAGTCTATTTCACCAGCACTATTGCGGTTTAATTCGTCTATGTCTTGCTGTGGATTTAACATTTCTTCACCTTTATAATACCAATCAGTAGTATAATCACCCTTTATCAGTTTTTTTTCAGGTTTGTAAATGTATATTTTGGATAAGTTCTTTATCCTCATTTCATCACCCTAATAGATCTAACTTTTTGAGCTAGTTTTTCTTCTATATCTTCATAAGATGTAGATAAACTTCCCTCAGTAGAACTAGAACTACCCTCATCTCCTCGTAAAAGATATGCTGATTTAACAGCCTTATAAACATACGGATATAATTTTTCATCGTCTTTTGAACGATTAGAATTGTTGGAGGCAATAGAAATATAATCATCAATAAAATCCGACAATATACTATCGTCCCCAGTTTTAAAGTTCACGCTAAGGTCATCTTTTAACCTTTTTAGCATTTTACTTTTAGCTTCTTCTTTCATTCTATTACCCTCCAATTCTAATTATTTTATTCCTCAGGAATTAAAGCTAATAAATCATCTTTTTTCATATCTTCACTAGCTTCAATATCAAGAGTTTTAAGATAAGCTACTAATTCTTTTTTAGTATAATCCTTAATAGCTTTTTCTTTAGGAGCTTCTACTTCTTTTAATTCTTCGTAAGCGTCACTTCTTGCAAATTGCTTAGCAACTTCCTTACTATTAACTAATAAAACAGCTCCTGATTCTTTACATAAAAACTTTCTCATAATTTAATTCCTTTCTTCTCTTTATTTTTTTATTTAACTACGCTCTAGTGTAATATGTTTCTTCACTATCGAATGTAGCACTTGATGGAACAGCTGTATATTCACCTTTATTATAAGTGTAATAAGTTGTACCACTAGCAAATTGTGTAATTTTAGCTTCTGTATAAGTATAATCACAATCGTATAAGATAATTTCAGGTACTAAAGCTTCTCCACCTGAGTATGCGAATAATTCAAGTGCTATAGCGTCATCGAATGGTACTTTTTCAGCCCCATATTCACTTGTATAGTTTGGCAATGCTATAGCTTCTTTTAACATAACCATAGCTGGAACATCACTTGGCATACGATTAGATTCATAAGTGATAACTGATTGATACATACCAATAGCTCCATTTGATGGAGTTGTTCCGTTAGGTAGGCTATCTAAATAATCTTTTAATTCACCTTTATATTTAGTATTTACTACTAAAGCTATTAACTCTTCATCTACACCATCAACAAAATCATTTTTAGTCACTTTAGCTGTACTAATTAATCTATCAACGATTTTCTTAGTTGTATCTCCACTAACTCTTTCAACTTGGATACCAGCGTCACGACCAATTCTAAAGAACTTTCTATCATAGTAAGTCTTGATGACATCTTGAGCGTTTTTACTTCTCTTTTTAGCCATACCATCAACACCATATAATTTAAGGTCTTTTTCTTGTAATTCTTCAATGATTTCTTTGTCATCATCAATATTTACAACAACTGGTTTAGCTTTTACTTTATTACCCTTTCCATTTGCTCTTGCTGTTCCTTTTTCTTGGATTACTGCATTTGCAAATCTCTTATACTCTACACTTCCTGTAGTAGGATCTCCACTACCATTTTTAGCTTTTAAAGCTTCACTGACACAACCTGATTGGATATTTTCAATAACTCCGTCAAGTGTTTCAGCTAGACTATCCATAACATCATCGTTTAAATAGTCTTGAATATTTAATGAATTTTGTTTTGCCATATTAAATCACTCTCCTCTTCCTTTTTTGGCAATAACTAAACGCTAAATCTTGATACTCTTTCACTATTTGAAGAAATATTAGCGTTTACTGTCTTAGGAGTAGTTTCTTTTAATCTCTTATTCACTTCATTTTCAACAGCACTATCAAATACTTTCTTTATGTTTTTAATAGTAGGCTCTACTTGTTCAGCCTTAATGCTTCTAAAGTCTATAAGATTCAATAAAGAAACATCTACCTGAGTTTCAGGAATATTAGCCATCTTAATTGCTTCTTCTTTTAATTCATAAGCACTTAATTTTAATTCAGCTTCTTCCTGTTTTTTTCGAGCTTGTTCTAGCTCATAATTTCTACGCTCATCATCTTTCATCTTTGCTAATTTTTCGGCTTCACTTTGTTTAGCTTCTTGTTCAGCTTCCCATTTAGCCTTAGCTGTTTCTAAAGATTTTTGAACTTTCCTATCAAATTCACTTTGATAATTAGATTCTTTCAACATTTCGTCAAAAGTCTTAGGTACATTAGCACCTGCATTTTGGTTTTGCTGAACATTGTTATCAACAACACCATTTGAATTATTTGTGTCCATTCTTATTCCTCCTTTGTCCCAAGCCATTTACTTTTTTAAGTCCCCAGCTCATTACATTTACACAAAACTCCATTGTTGAGCCACAATAGAAAGGCATTAAAAAAAGGAATGTAGCTATCATTCCTCTTAATAATCATTATTTAGTGCTATTTTATAAGCACTATATCAACAATAAAGTATTTCTTTACTATTGATATACTACCTATAAAAGTAGTATAGAAAAACAGCACCTTATTTAGTGCTGTCATCTAGTATATCTATTAACCTTTCGGCTTCTTCCTGTTTCAAATTGATTGCTATTTGAACTATTAAATTATCCCATTCACTATCATTCAATTCTTTATCAGGAATATCAATATTTTTTGATTCTAATAATTCTATATCTTTTATAGATAAAATCTTTCTAGGATTATTCATTTTTCTTACCTCTTCCCTTATATGCTGTCTTGACACTTAATTCTTCTATATCAATAGCAACCATTTTTTTATCTTTGAAGAAAACCTCACTATTATTTATAGGACTATACCAGTGATTAGTTGGATCTTCTAATATATTTTTTATATCTTCCTTAGTGATATTTCTATCTATCATTCTATCAATGGTATGTAGTTTTATTTCACCAATAGTTCCAAAGTCTTTGGCTTGAACATTTCTTAAATACTCTCTTGTATCATTTACTTTTTCATAATAACTATTAAATGATAAAGTTTTCTTTTTTTCACCTATTTCTAGGTCTTTTTTATAATGTTTTCCTATTTCCTCTTTGAGTTTTATTTCTTCATAATAATTGCTATTATTATACCTTAATTTAGCGTATTCTTCAAGGCTTTCAGGTACTTCACTAGGTATTATCCTTTTTAACTGATTATACTCGGCTATAAGCTCATTATACTTCATTTCAGTAAGATAAGTAATTGTACTTCTACAATAATGAAAATGATTATTAATTGGTGGCAAATTAGCCCCAACTTCTAGTCCTTTAATTGTATAAAGAACATCTCTTTTATCATCATCACTATATCTATAAAATCTATTCCAATCATTAACATAGAATAACATACCATTCATACCATCACACATCTTAGTTGTTCTATCATCAATTTCAGCAATAAATCTAGCTCTTAATTTCTTTTGTCCTACATCTTCACCAGCTTTTAATAATGATTTATTGGCTATTTCTACAACTTGACTATCTAAAGCACCGCTTATTTTATCATCATTTATAGAAATATATCTATTTTGTTGCTTTTTTAAGATGTTTTTAAACACATCATCTTCTATATTAGGCTTTTTATTTTGCTGTAATTGGATAATAGTTTGTCTTTCTATTTCTTGAGCGTTAGTTAGTGCTAAAGCTTCAATATATGTTATCCAACTGCTACCTTTTACATTAGGTAAACATAACATAGACCATATATATTCCCAAGTTAAACTCCATTTTTTCTTTTTAGTAGGTTTTATTTCATCAATACCTTGTTTATATAAATCTTGTCCTATTTCAGTAAATAAGACTTCCTCATATTCGTCTAACTGACTTCTTTCTTTTACAAAAGCACCCCACAATAATATACTTAACATTTCTTGATTAGTAATATATCTCTTATTTAGAATTTCTATAACTTTATATTCAAAATATCCTTTTAATAATTCAAGTTGTTTCCATTCATCAACAACCCTAGATAATTTTTTCCTTTGGTTATTAGAAATAGGCTTATTTAGATCCATATAATTAAAATCAATACCATTAAATATATCTTGTATATTATCTTGAGTTTTTAAGTTAGTTTTTTTATAAATTCTAAGATAATCTTTTAATTTTAAATCAGTGTAATTCCATCGGTTATTCAGGATAGTTTTATTATCCATTATATATCACCTACTTTTCTTGGCTATTTTGCACACTTGCGTCTTGATTAGTATTAGACGCATTTTTTGTTTCTTTTGCGTCTTGATTATTGTTTTCTTCTGCTTGAGCGTCAGCTCCATCTTTACCGAAAGATTCAATCTTTTTCATATTTGCTTCAAGATTTTCTTCACTTTGTGTTTTCATTTTTTCTATTTCACTTGAAGCGTCTAACTCATCAGGTAATAAGTTGATGACAGTTTCATCACATACTAATCCTCTTAATGATAAAGCTCTATCAGTTTCGGCTTTCTTATCAGTAGGCATATTTCTTTGAAGCTTTATTTTTAAGTTTCTAAAGTCATATTTTGTACCTTTTTTTAGATTAATTCTAGTAGTAAAGGCTTCCCACATAGCTAGTAATTCTTTTCTAACTGATTTATCTAAGTAAGTGATAGATTGTTCTAGTGGAAAGAATTTCTTTTCTAGTGCTGAGCTATTATCGGCATTAGTAAACCCTAAATCATTAACATTAGGACAACAACTAACCATAAATATTAAATCTATAAGTGTTTTCTTATAGTTTTCTAAAGCACCATCATTGATATTTTTTTCTACCCATTCAATACTTCCACCCTCACCGGCATAGAATACAGGAGCTTGTAATACTACTTCATCTTCCTTTTTTCTCTTTTCATTAGGTATCCATATAATATTACCCTCTTCATCGTGTTCTATTTCTCCGTTATCATCTCTTTTTTCAATTAAAGTATCTTCTCTAGGTTCATAACCAGTCACCATTAGTTTTGCGTCATCATTGTATTGGAAAGTATTACCTGAGTTCTTCATAACTCTTTCATATTTAGCAATACTAGGTTTTGCTAATTCAAAACAAGCTAATCCATCAGGATTTTCTATTGCTATACAAGGAACACAACCCCAGTTGATCGTTTCTCTTGCTTCTTCATCTTCTCTAAAGTCATCACCTTTTAATTTACTATTTTTAAAATAGTATTTACAATCTTCGGTAGTGACTACAACCATATCAAACTTTTCACCTTTTTCATCAGTTTCTTCCCAAGTTCTTAATAAACCTATTTTTTTAACTGGTGTAGAATAATCATAAATAGCTATTGTTTGTCTTGCGTCAACATTTGCATATACTATTTCATTATCTTCATTTTCATACCAAATACCATAACCAGCCGACAAATCATTATAACTTTGTATTAAATTATAATAAAAAAAGGAATCATCATTGTAATTCCTTATATAATCAATAAATGTTTGATATTCTTTTCTATCATTGTCTTTGGCATTGAATAATTTATTAAATAATTTAGTTAGAATAGCTTGTTTTTCTTTCGTTGGCATTTCTTCTACTTGATATATAGGAGCTTTACCTCCGGCATATCCATTTATCATATTTGATATAACAAATTCAAACGCCACTTTAGTTTCTTTATCATTTTCAGCTACCAAACCTGATGGACTATTTTTTCTTACTTTCATTCTATATAACTTTTTTCTTTTATTCCACTCAGGCTTAGCTGATTCTAATATTGTAGCTATATTTTCAGCTTTAGTTATATATTCTTTATTATATTGCAACATAATTATTACCTCTCTTCCTTTTTACGCTACTTTCGTATTTCCAAACGATGAACCTCTTTCACCAACTGTCTTATCATAAATACCAGCTAATACATCAGCTCCATCATCGTGAGCATTTTTACCTTTCTTTTGGTATCTAGTAATATGTTTATAAAATTCTTTCCATCTATTAGCCCAATTAAATGGAAAATAGATATGTTCCATAACCCAGTGAGAACTAGATAATATTCTAGCTTGTTTATTTGCTGTTTGAGTAAATGGTTTAATAACACATTTATTGGATCTATATTTTTCTTTTAATATTCTTTTTACATTTCTAGCAAAACCTCGACCACCATTATTAGATTCTATATATGCTAGATTTACATTGTTTCTATATAACATATCAGCACACTCCTCCTCGGTTATTTCCATTCCATCATCAGTAAATAAAACATCTAATATATATGGTTCTTTATCTAATAATCCATATACTACACCACACAAATAATCATCACCGGTATCAGCTGTATCTACATAAGCGTAAATAGTACCAAATCCGGGACTAACTTGATATGTTTTAAGATTCTTGTATAGTTTACCTTTTTCATCAATACATACTTGATTATAATTGGCTTCAACTATATCTTTATTCATCTCTTGAGTTTTAAATTCAAAATCTTCTCTATTTAATACTTCTTCACAAAGCATAGAACCATCATCTTGAATTGCTTTATAATTGATATGAATAACATTTCCATCATATTTATCTAAAACAAAACCAGCTAAATCATTGGTAGACCATCTAGTCATAACTATTATAATTTTAAAGCCTGTTTCAGTTCTTGATAACATTGTATTAGTAAACCAATTTTGGTGTTCTTCTAATAATAATTCATTGTATGCTTCTTTATCAGTTTTGATTAAGTCATCTATTATCATTAAATTACAGCCAAATCCTGTAGCTGTACCTTTTGGAGATGTTGCTAAATAGTTTGCTTCTTCATTTCCCTCTAAAGCCCATTTTTTCATCGAAGCTTCACCATACTTGACTTTTACATTAGGAAATATTTTATTAAATATTCCGTCCTCTTCTTGTATAGCGTCCCTTACAGCTTTAGCAAAAGTTCCGGATAGTATTTCATTATAACTACCGGTCATTATCTTATAATGTATATTTCTACCTAAACACCATTGAACAAACAAAGTAAGTGTTCTACTTTTTCCGTGTCTAGGTGGCATATTTACTACCAATACTTTTTTTGGTGAATTTAAAAAAGATTGTAATTCATTACAAAAATCTTTTAAATATTTTCTATCTTCTTTATAAAAGTCAGGAGCTTTTATTTTACAATATTCCCAAAAACTACGCCTTGCTAATTCATATCTTGCTTGTTCTTTAACATATTCAGGTATTACCACTTTTAATCACCAACCAATTTTCGTAATTCTTCCTCACTTAAATTGGCGTATGGATTAACTATATTATTATTTATTGTAGGAGCTTCATCTTTAAACATTCCTAGATACTTACCTAATAATTCAAGAGCTTTCATTTTATCATAAGTTTCAATAGCAAAACCTGATTGAGTTTTCTTATACCCAGCTATTACTTTCTTAGTTTTATCATCTAGGTCTTTTGTTTCAGTAAATATTATATTGTCTTCATAATATTCTTTTTTAATTCCATTTTCTTCTTGAGTTAAAATTTTATTTCTAACATTTTGACTTATCTTAGTTCTATCAGTAAAGGCAATAGCTGATAATTCATTAACTATATCTTCTATAGTCACTACAGCCTTTTCCTCTACCTTTGATTGTAGCTCTTCTATATATTCTTTTACCTTAACATTTCTTAACAATCTACTAGCACTAGCCATAGCTGTTTCTTCTTTCTTACAGGTCTTATATACATTTAGATAAGCCTGTGTTCCATTCATACCTAATTTTAAATATTCTTGGCAAAACAGCTTTTGATTATTACTTAACGAGGTCATTACCCATCACCTCCAATTATTCCACCTTTAGCTAAATTATTTAGATTTATTTCTATAGGTATTTTATTTATTGCTTTACCTATTTCATTTATTATCTCAGTATTATCTTTAATACTAGCTTTAGCCATTTTTACTTTAGGAGAATTAATAGGATCATTTATTGGATCGTTAGATTGTCTATCAAATATATTTACATCTACACCTATAGAATCAATACATTGTAATTCTATAAACACACCTAATATCTTTTCAAATTGTATAGCTATCCAATCAGTAAGCTCCTCATTTCTAGCCCAGTCACAATTCTCGGCTAGTCCACTCTCGTGAATAAATGCGTGTACTAATTCGTGTCTAAGGACTTTCTTTTTATACCAGTCTATATCATCTACACTGCTTTCATCTTTATCAAAGTTAGCTACTACAATTCTTTTAATACTAAAATCGGTAAAACCATCACACTTTTTTAATTGTGGATAATCTTTTTCTTCTGCGTCTTTTATTACTTCGTATTCCGTTCCAAGTATTTTTACTTTCATATCTAACACCTCTTTTCTCTAGTGCTAATTCTTCCTCACACTTTTTATTCCTAGGACATAGTTTACAGGATTCACTATATCTCATACACAACCCTAAATAATTCTTTTCTTTCATAGAATTACCTCTTATTCTTCTTTTCTAATCTTTTTTCAAGCCATTCTATGAACTCATCTATATTATTGAGGATAAGAACCACCGCTAAAAATAACATTTCTAACACTACCAATACTATTGCAACTATTGTATTTAACATATCTTATCACCCACTTTTTAAACATAATAAAAGGAACTATTTCTAGTTCCGCTCTTTTTTGTTGATAACATCAACGAATAAAAAGAATAAAAAGGACGGGTGAATAAAGAATCGAACTTTATATCTCAAATCAATTACTCTCAATGTATTTTTCCATTAAAATATCACCCATATTTAATCAAAATAAAAATAATTATGATAGATGAATGATTCACTAATCATAATTATTTCATTTTACTATATTATATCATTATATTTTCATTAGTCCATACACGCCATTTTCACGCTTTTTTCATTTTTTATAATTCTTCTATGAATGTGTCAGGAAAAACATAAACTTTTAAGTCATTCATCAATCTTTTTTTATGTTTACTAACTGTACCAACAGCCCACTCACATTCCTCAGCTATTTCCTCTATTGTTTTTTCTTCAAAATAATACATTGGAATAATATCATAATACTTGTCATTTTCTATCTTTTTTAAAGCACTTTTAACAAGTCTTATTTGTGATTTAGCCTTAACTGATATTTGTTTTAATTCACTTATTCTTGTTTCAAGCGTTTCATCTCCATAAACATAAGTATTATTTCTTTCATTAAGTATAAGTGAATTAGATTTAGCTGTTGGTATTGCTATACCTTTTGCTTCTTCTTCTAGTTTCTTTACTTCTTCGTCTATTAATTTAATAGCCTCAGGTAATACATTTAAACTATATAATATTTTTTCGGTACTTTTATAAGACGATTTAGGATTCTTTAATAACTTTTTATTCTTCAATTCTTCCAATACTTTTTTTACTATTTCATTCTTAGTTTCTTCTTCCATTATTCACCTCTCCTTTTTCTTTTATGTTCTTGTTTTACAGCATTAACCATATCGTCTAGCATTTCTTCGTTTAAAATACCATAATTTAATAAATTTTCTAAACAACTACTTATTAAAGTACATATTGTCATTGTATTTCCAAAAAACATTTGCTTACTTGCGTCCATATCAGGTTGTCTATAAGCTAATATAACTCCATCATACGATTTATTATATTTTGATTTATTTAATCCTGTTTCATTTTGAACTTTTAGAGTAAATTTCTTTAAGTTCTCATCTTCAAATAATAATTGATTTTCTTTAGGTTTAGTTATTTTCATTTATGCTCCCTCCTTTTTTACCAATAGTACCTACTACTACTCTTTCTTGACTTTTTGTGTTTTCACAATAAATATATCCATTTTCTATATAAAATTTTAATATTCCATCTTTTACTTTCACAAGTATATTTACTACATCTTCAACAGCTTTCAAAACTTCCTCCTCTTTATATTTTTTCATTTGCTCTAAAATAATATTTTTTACTCTTACATTTTTTATTTTGTTTTTATTAACTAATTGTAAATCGTTCTCTAAAGTTTCATTTTGTTGTTTTAATTTTTTTATTGTATATAGTGAGTCATAATATAATTGTTCATAATCTTCCATCTTTTTTTACCTTATGAGTTTTATCTATTACTTTAGCAATTAATGAACCTGTTTTTGTCAATTCAGCTTCATCATATCTTAGTTTATTTTTATTCATAATTAATTCTTCGGAGTTAGTCACTAAAATTAAATTATTTGGATCTACATTCAATTTATTTCCATCAGCAAAAATAATTTTATGTCCTTTTGGAATTTTTCCATAATATTGCTCATATATAACCCTGTGTTTTAACTTAAATATATTAGGTTCTTTAACTTTAATTTCTATATAACCATCAACATTAATTCTTTCATAACCTACTTTTTTATGGTTTGATGGTATATTACCTTTTTTAAATGAAGTTTTATTTGCTTTCATTAATCCTTTTGTCCCTTTATTAAATGGAACATTTCCTTTTTCAAATCTTCCAGTTAAACCACTATTTAATTTATGATTACCTCTAAAAGTTTTTATATTTTGTGGAGTTAGGTTCATTTTAAATTTTTTATTAAACATTTCAGCCAATTCTTTAGCTGTTTTCATATAATTGTTGTTTATTAAAAATTCTTTTTGCTCTTTAGTATATTTATTCATCGTTTTTTTCTTTCAACTTTAAAACTTCATTTTCATTAGTTATTCCTAGTTCATCAGCATATTTTTTTACATCTAATACTAATTTTGCATTATTAACTATTGCGGTACTAATACCAGTAATAGCTTTTGCTCTTTTCAGTTCTTTTTCCAAAGCTCCGTCTTTTTCTAATTCTTCATCATCATTAAGTCTTTCTAATTGTTCAAATAAGTAGTTATTCAGGCTATTTAAGTTATTATTCACACTTATTCACCTCCACATTTGATTCTTTATCAAGGCTATTATTTATTTCGACTTTAGCTTCATCAGTTATAAGATTTATATTATAATCTTCCACCCATATACTATCAACTTTAGTTCTTGAATCTATCCAAAGATCTAATTCTTCTAACTCATTATCAGTATAAGTGTTTAATATATCTTTTAATTTCTTTAACACCTTACTACCTCCTCCAACGAAAATTTTATATTGTTTGCTTTATACAACATATTTTTGTTTAATTCTTTACAATATTTTTTAGCTTTATCTTCTTCATACCAACCAGCTTCGGCTATATCAATAGTAGGTATCATTCCTACCGAAAATGGACTTGTTTCAAATAAAATAGCTTTTACATACATAAAATCATCGATTTTTATTCTATATATTTTCATTAAAATCACCTTTTAATAAAATGGCATAAGTTGGAATCAACTTATTATTTTTTCTTATATGCAAGCAACCACAAGCCATATCTTTATAAAGTTTTATATCTTTATCCAAAAGTAAAAATATAGCTGTATTACCATCACTATTTTTATCAAACTCAGTTATTTTTATTTTTTCTTCTATTTGATAAATTCCACTATCATACATTGTTCCTTTACAATAAGGACAGGTTGCTGTAAATGGTGTAGGTCTTTGTTCCTTTTCTAATCTTTCGTCGGAATAACAAATTAAGTTATGCTGACAAGTATTACAATGATAAATATATCTTGTTGTACTATTAAATGTAAATTTAGATCCCATACTACCCCTCCCTTACATTTAGGATATTTTGGCAACCACAATGAGGACAATCGAAACATTCAAATTTCTTAGTACCTGTAGCTATACCATTGATTCCTTTATTTTCTTGAACAATATATTTATTTTCTTTTATTAAATCAAATTGTTTTCCACAAACTTTACATACATTTATTTTTTCTAGTGCTTTTATATCAATAACTTCATCTTTTTTATTAAATAAACATCTAAACATAATTATTCCCCTCTATCAAAATGTTCTTGTAATTTACCATTTTTCATTCTTACATACTTTGTAATCATATTCTTATAATTAATTACAAACCCCTCAACATTTCTATTTACTTTACTTAAATATTTTTCATAAATACTATCTAAGTGTTCTTTAGTAGGAATAACATTTAATTCAATTACCTCAGGTACAATACCTATAAAAGTTGGTATTTTTTGACTTATAAATGGATAAATAAACAAACTATGTTCATAATTCAAATTATATAAATTAAATTCATCATCTATATTTGCTTTAGCAAACATATACCATTTTTTATCAAATTCATCTATCGTGTATTTAAGACAACCCATACCTAGCCATTCACCGCAAATAGCACTATTATTATGTAATTCTTCAATTAAAACATCTTTATTATCAATTAACCATTGATACAAGCCCTTATATAAAATATCTTTAACATCTTCTAATTCAGTTATTTTAAAAATGTTTTTTCTTTGAGCTATATATAATTCATCATTTTTTTTAAAAAACACTAAATTACTTCCATCTAATTTTTCAGTAATATATACTTTATCACCTGCACAACTAACTCTTTTTGTTTTAGGATATATTTCTTTTTTTATCATTATTTTCACCAGCTATTCTTTTTAGCTGTCTTTCAACCTTAAACTTATATTCATTCATCAAATCATCTTCTTTAAAATTTAAAATATATTTTAATTGATCTAAACAAATTGAAACATCAGTTATTTCTTCATAAAAATCAGCTTTTAATTGAGGTGTTATATCACCCTCTAATTCGTCATATTTTCTAGCCCACTTACAAATTACTTTTATAAGTTCACTCATTTCTTCAATCCATATAGGCATTTGTTTTTTTACTCCATAGTGATTGACAATTTCTATATTTTTTTTAAGTGTATTTATTAATTCTTTTTCTTCGTTCATATTATCAACCTCAACTTTCAACTAAAGTATATTTTTTATATTTATTAGCCCAACCTAATTTATTTTTGCTACTAATCCATTCATCAGTAATATTGTAATTTTCTTTTCTTAAAAGATATATTGCGTGTTGTAAATCAGTTATTCTATATATTTCATAACATTCCATAGTAGATATACTTCCATATTTCTTTAAATGATTTAACACAATATCTTTTTGACTTATCTTTCCCATTTCTAATCCTCAAAATCTAATACATCTTTCCAATAGACAATATCTAATCCACATTCACTAGCCATATCTAATATTGTTTCTATTAAGTCGTGCATTTCTTTTTTATCCATTTTTGAACTTCCATAAAAACATTTATAATCATTAAAGACTTTATCCTTAACTTGTATTTTTCTAACTAGCTGTATTGCTCTAAAACTTTCTCTTAACATTGATTCAGCCTGTGGCTCAACTAATAGATGAGTATATTTAGCTCCAGCTCTTACCAAAGCCTCAAGGTAAATATCATAGTCCTCATTTGACCTATCACCATTACGTGCTTTATCTATCTCACCTATTAGAGCCCACATATATTTATTTTGCTGTTCAGTTCTTTTATCTTTAGCTTTAGATATTACTATTGAATATAATTCGTTCTTATCTAGGTCTTGAATTAAATGTTTATAGTTTTCTCGTATAGTAAGTGTAATTTCAGTTTCAAAGTTTTCATTTTTTCCACTACGAGAATAATTACCTACAAGCTTCATATATCACCTAGAAAGGTAAATCATCGTCACTAATTTCTACTGATTCTCCAAAATCGGCGAATGGATCATTTTCTTCTTTTTCTTCTTTTGATGGTACATAATCAGGTTCAGGTATTCCAGCACCCTCACTAGCTTTAGTATCTAAAAATTGTACTCTACTTGCTAAAATATAAGTTTCATATCCTTTAGTTCCATCTTCTTTATCCCAAGTTCTAGTTTTAATTCTTCCGGTAATTCCTACTAGGCTACCTTTATGACAATATTCGTTTACATTTTCAGCCTGTTTGTCGTAAACATATATCTTTGGAAAATCGGCTGGTCTTTCATTTCCGTCTTTATCTTTTCCATTATTTATAGCTATAAACATACTTACAGCTGGTAATCCGCTTGTTGTAGCCCTCAATTCTATATCTTTAGTTATTCTTCCAATAATACTTACATTATTCATCTTCTTCATCTCCTAACATTTCTTCTAAATCTTTCAAATCTTTTGCTAAAGCTTCATTTAATCCTTTTAAAAATTCTCTTAATTCTTTTTTATCATTACTATTTTTTTTAACCTTTTCTTCACTTAATTTTTCAGTTCCAAGAGCACTATTAAAAGTATCTTTTAATAACTTTTCACTTACACCACTCTTTTTTAATTGATTAATTAAGATTCCTGTTATTTTTACTACATCTAATATATTTCCCTCTACAGCCATTCCTATATTACTAGCTATAATTTTAGTTTTTGCTCCATTTAACACCATTTTCATTTCTTTTTCAGTTATTTTGTTTTCCATATTTTTTCTCCTTATCCTATAACTTTTGTTGCTATTTCATTTAGATTTTTTTCTAAATATAATAAATCTTTACTATTATTTTTTATTGTATCCAACATACAATTTTCACCTACACATTCGGCATTTTCACTAGGTATTGCACCTCTTAATACTTCTAAAATTTTACTGCTGATAGAACATAAATTTTGTATTATATCTTTTTGTTTGCATAATTCAGCACATATATTTAAGTTTTCTTTATTTTCCATTTTCATATACCTCCAAAAATTCATTTAATTTCTTTATCAAAACCTCTTTAGGTTTTCTCTTAACTTCTACTACTTGTCCTATATCTTTCTTAGGTAGCCAAATAGCATATAATTTATCAAATTTCTTTCCCATAGCCATTTCATAATAACTTAATTGCCAACTTAAATATTCTTCATCTAATTCAGCTGTTGTCTTAATATCACATAAACATAGTGATCCTTTAATCTTTGCTATCATATCGAAACGACCAGCGTATTTTTGTTCAAATTGAATCATTGTTTCTTGTTCTATTACATCTATTTCATATCTATTTTTAAGCTTTAAATATTGTCTTAAACTTGCTTCTTGAATATAACTTAATTCTTTAGCTTGTATCGTGACATTAAATGCTTCTTCTATAGACATTGTTTTAATGTTAGCTTCATACATTTCTATTGATTCGTGTATCGTAGTTCCATATTCAGCTTTTTTATTTAAAATTTTTCTATTAACTCCTTTATATTTATTAGGAAATATAAAATGTAATATTTCACTAACACTAGGAGTAATAACTCCATTTACTAGATAGATGTGTGGTTCATCAATAAACTCAATCATTACTCAACTTCTATTGATATTGAACTTGATACACTTGAATCTTTAGAATATTCTTCATAAATTTCAGGACATTCTTTTTTAAATCTTGTAGAATCAAATCTCTTTGTTGTATATCCAGCTTTAATCTTTGCTGAAAAACCATCTAATATCAATTTATCTTTTCCTACTAATTCCATAGCACTTTTTAATTGAGCTTTAAAATCTTTTTCCATTAAATCCATTTCTAATTGAACTTTCTTAAAGTTCCTATATCTTTCTATAAAATCATTATCAATTACTATTTCATTATCTTTTACGATTACTAATTTATTTTCTTCCATTTTCTATTCCTCCTAATCTAAATAATTATCATCGTCTTGTGGTACTTCTACAGCTTGTTCCACTTTTGCATTTTCTTTTAATTTAATTAAACTACTTGCTTCTAATAAAGTAAGTTCAACAATTTTTACTTTTCCAATTTTTTTCATTAAAGGAATTAACTCCTCTGCTGTATATAATTTCTTAATTAGTTCTACTTGAGTTTTTTGAATTGGTAGATCTCCACCTTTTTGTTTGGTTTCAGTTTTTGCCGATGTTTTTTTTGTATTATGCAGATATGTAATAAATTCCCTTATTTCTATGTCCATATTCCCGTTTCCTTTTAATCAAAATATCCGCTGCCTGTAGCTCCTGCGATCAGACGAAAATTAATCCTCTTCGCAGTTTATCAGCAGAAAATCGTACTCTCTCCGATAAAATGTATATGTATTATACTGTTTATTTTACATAAAATCAAACCTTTTTTTCGGCCAAAAATCGTATAAAAACAAGCTTTTTTTGCCCATTTTACAAAATAGCGTCGCTTTTATGGTAACCAA
>ERZ779725.157-NODE-157-length-46912-cov-3.161555_pt1 | contig 46912 bp, 44 predicted proteins | sample MGYA00511890_ERZ779725 | MGnify/ENA primary metagenome ERZ779725 (study PRJEB29588, sample SAMEA2148549) | human gut metagenome | biome: human gut; feature: human-associated habitat; material: faeces | place: Denmark | collected 2008/2010 ...
GAGCGTCGTGTTTGACAGTGCAGACCGTATACGGATCGAGGTTGTCAAGAAACGGAGAACACAGGAGACAGAAGCAATCGTTTCCTTTGACGGAGCAGACAATATCGAATTATCTGCGGGTGAGAGCGTGGAAGTGACCTGCTCGAAGCGTGAGATCCGATTGATAAAAATGTATGATGTCAGCTTTTATAGTGTACTTCGGGAAAAAATAGGAGGCGCTTAACATGAGTAAGCAGAGACGCCAGCAGGCATTGCTGGAATTGATATCGGAATATGAGATAGACACGCAGGAAGAGCTTACCAGACGTTTACAGGCACTTGGATTTGAGACAACACAGGCAACTGTATCGAGAGATATACGGGAATTGAAACTGGAAAAAGTTTCCTACGGAAGTGGGAAGCATCGTTATGCTGCAAGTCTGGAACCTGATACCGGAACACATGCATCCTATCAGCATGTGATGGCATCGTGTATTCTTTCGATTGAAGCCGCACAGAATATTATTGTAGTCAAAACTGTATCCGGTATGGCGATGGCGGTTGGTGCTGCAATCGACAATCTGTCGGTGGAAGGCATTATGGGATGTATTGCAGGCGATGATACGCTGTTTCTGGCGATCAAAGATGGGCAGCAGGCAGAACATATAATTGGAGAGATAAAAAAATGTTGTTGACAATGCACATAAAAAATATAGCGCTGATCGAGGAGATTGACATTGATTTTCACGAGCAGCTGAATATTCTGACCGGAGAGACGGGTGCTGGTAAATCTATTATCATTGGATCTCTGGGAATCTGTCTGGGTGGTAAATTCCCGAAAGAACTGTTGCGGGATGACACAAAGGATGGACTGGTCGAGCTTGTATTTTCGGTTGACCAGCCAGCAATTGTGGAAGCGCTTGAGAAGCTGGAGGTGACACCGGATGAGGACGGTACTTTGCTGATATCCCGGCGGTTATCGCCGAATGGCAGAACCGTCAACCGGGTAAATGATACGACGGTGACGATCACGCGGTTAAAAGAAATCGCATCGCTTCTGATTGATCTGCATGCACAGCATGAGCAGCAGACGCTGTTAAAGCCGGCGAAGCATCTGGAGATACTCGATCGTTTTGGCGGGGAGGATATCCAGAAGTTGAAAAAACAGGTGCAGGAAGATTATCATATCTACCGGGAACTTGAAGAAGAAAAGAAAAAAGGCAGCATGGACGAGGCAGAGAAAAACAAACGCATGGATTTCCTGCAGTATCAGATTAAGGAAATCAAAGATGCGAAGCTGGTCGATGGCGAGGATGTCCAGTTGGAACGGCAGTACAAGAAGGCGGTCAATGCAAAGGAAATCCTGCAATATGCAAACGACATCTATGCACTGACCGGATATGGAGCTACTTCTGCGGGAGAACAGCTAGGACGTGCGATCAAGGATATGCGCAGACTCACGGAACTGGACGAGGAGCTTGCCGATGCGGCTGGTATCTTAGAGGATGCCGATGGTCTGCTGTCAGACTTTAATCGTGAGATCAGTGAGTATATGAAGGATATGGAGTTTGATGAAGGACAATTTCGTGAGATGGAAAGTCGTCTGGATCAGATCAATTCCTTAAAGGCAAAATACGGAAATTCCATTTCCCGGATTTTGGAAAGCCTTGCAGCTTTCGAGAAAGAATATGATGCTCTTTCCGGCTATGAGGAGCATATGCAGGAGATTGAGGCACAATGGAAGAAACAGACGGCGAAGCTTGAAGAGAGCTGCCGGGTATTATCCGAGCACAGACGGGCACTTTCGGAAAAGCTTTGTAAGAAGATCCGGGAGTCCTTGGAGGATATGAACTTTAATATGGTTCGGTTTGAGATGCGGTTTGAGACATCCCCGAATTATTCTGCAAATGGCTACGATGATGCGTGCTTCTATATCTCGACGAATGTCGGTGAAGCGATGCGTCCGCTGCATGAGGTTGCATCTGGTGGTGAACTGTCGCGAATCATGCTGGCAATGAAATCCTGTCTTGCAAATCAGGACGACACACCGACACTTGTCTTTGATGAGATCGATGTCGGTATCAGTGGCAGAACCGCACAGAAGGTGGCAGAGAAGATGTCGATCCTGTCACGGCAGCATCAGGTTATCTGCATCACGCATCTTTCCCAGATCGCAGCGATGGCAGATGCACATTATCTGATTGAAAAAAATGTGGAAAATGAGAAAACAATTTCCAGCATCCGGTTACTTTCAAAGGAAGAGGAAATTGAAGAACTGGCAAGACTCATCGGTGGTGCAAAGATCACGGAGACGACGATTCACACTGTGACCGAGATGAAAGGATTGGCAGAACAGGCAAAAATAAACTGAATTACATAGAATGAAATATTCGATACTAAGAGTACATGGAGGAATCTATGTACTCTTTTTTATAACACAAATTATATGAAATAAAGCGATTTGAAATAAAGAAATGAAATCAGGAGAGGAGGAAACGATGTGAGAAAGTATCGAATCTTTTTAGTTGTACTGTTGCTGATAGTGCTTGGCATCTTAGGGTATCATAACCGGGAGTTCCTGTTCGCAAAGGGAGGAGATACAGATGTGGAGACGCAGGCGGATTCCCTGCCGGTTGTATCAAGTGAAGGGGAGACCGAATGCATGCTCTGTCCGTCGGGAGAACCAGTTGGAATCTATGTAAAAACAAAAGGTGTAATGGTGATCGGCGTCAATTCGGTTGTGGACGAACAGGGAATCACATGCAATCCATGTGAGAATCTGTTGTCGCCGGGCGATTATGTAATGCGTATCAATGGACAGAGTGTGGACGATAAAAAATCAATGCTGGAACTGGTACAGCAAAGCGAAGGACACGAATTGCTGCTTCGTGTCTGCCGGGAAAATGAGTACCGGACGGTGCGTGTAACACCGGTAAAGAAAAAGGATGGCAGCTATGCGCTTGGACTCTGGGTAAAGGATGATATTTCCGGAATCGGAACAATCACCTATACAGATGGAGAACGGTTTGCTGCACTTGGACACAGCATCAACGACAACGACACAGGAATTATGTTCCGCGTGTCCGATGGCGCGGTGTATGAGACGACGATCGTGCGCATCAAAAAGCCGGAAGCGGATAAGCCGGGACGACTGGAGGGCATCATCAATTATACCGGACGGTATGTGATCGGGCGCGTGGAGGAAAATAGTGCCTTTGGTATTCACGGATACTTGACAAAACGACAGCAAAAGACACATACGCAGGACATCCAGGTGGCAGTTGGACGAAAATCAGAGGTGCATGTCGGAACCGCGTATCTGCTTTCGTCGGTATCCGGGGAGTCGAAACAATACGAAATCGAGATTGTGTCAGTCGATTCTGACAATGAGAACGGACGGTGTATGGAATTTAAGGTAACCGATTCGACATTGCTTTCTCTGACCGGCGGAATTGTGCAGGGAATGAGCGGCACACCAATCCTGCAGGATGGCAGGCTGATCGGGGCAGTGACACATGTATTTGTCAACGATTCGACACGAGGCTACGGCATTTTCATCGAAGAAATGATGCAGTAAAAAATGGGAAAAATTGACCGAAAATGCTGTCAATATTTACTGTCGCAACTTGCGTTTTATTATGTATTGCCCTCGCAAAATAATGAAACTATAATGTCTTTGATATCAAGATTAGAGGGGGATAGTTTTATGAAGACAAAAGTGCTTATCATAAAACATGATACAAAGGCAGCGACGGAATTAAGACAGCAGCTTGCAAAGAATAAGGATATTTGCGTGTGCGATATTATTTCAGACGGCGGAAACGCAGTTTCGGCAATTCGCGCACAAAATCCAAATGTCATTTTGCTGGATTTCCTGTTGCCGAATCTGGATGGACTGGCAGTGATGGAAGAGGTCAACGGATGGGGAACCCGTGGATACCGCTTCCTGTTGCAGGGGAATGCCAGCCAGATTCGATTTGCACAAAATACATGCCGGGGAAATGTTGATCATATTTTCGTCCGTTTTATCGATGAAGAATATAATGATCTTGATCTGGAAAAGGAAATCCTGACCTTAGCGCGTGGCAAACAGACGGGGATGAGTGTCTGCCAGCCGGAGGATGCAGGAGAAGAACTGCAGACAAAGCTCGAAGTAAAGGTTACGGAAATCATTCATGAGGTAGGCGTGCCAGCACATATTAAGGGATACCAGTATCTGCGCAGCTCTATCCTGATGGCAGTACAGGATATGGATATCCTCGATTCCATCACGAAGCAGCTCTATCCTTCGATTGCAAAGGCATACGCAACGACACCATCCCGTGTGGAACGTGCCATCCGGCATGCCATTGAGGTGGCATGGAGCAGAGGCAATTCCGACACGATGCATGAGCTATTTGGATATACATTGCAGCAGGGAAAGCTGAAGCCGACGAACTCGGAATTTATAGCACTTATCGCCGACAAAATACGACTCGAATCGAAGATGAAAAGCGCGTAGACAAAATTATCCACAAAAAGAAAATTTCTGTGGAAATGCGCTTGACAATGGTATTTTGAAATTATATCATCTTCCTATGGTTAATTTTGATTGATAGGAGGTTGGTTCCAAGAAGGGGAGGATAATATGAATACGGAGAGAATCAGGGTGATGATTGCGGACGCCGGGTATGAGATGCTTGGCCGGCAGTTAGAAGCCTATAATGGGGAGAGATTCGATATCGTTTGCTGTACAGCGGATGGAAATGAGGTGTATGATCAGGTGCTGCAGGCACAGCCGGATGTGTTGCTGATGGATGTGTTCATTACCAACGTAGACGGACTGGAAGTATTAGAGCAGCTGCGGGAGAATCCGTCATTGACGGAGCTGAAGATTATTTTTCTGTCGACCGTGGGATCGAGCCGGATCATCAATATGGCATTTAATCTGGGTGCCGATTATTATATGATGAAGCCTTGTAATCCGAAGGTACTGGCAAAACGAATTATACAGATTGCAGACTTTGCAAAGGTTGGGGAGCCGATGGAAGGATGCGAAGATGAGGATACCAAACTGCCAGCCAACAATGTGTATGACTATGGTATGCATACGATGGAGAACGACGTAACGGAGATCATCCGTGAGATCGGTATTCCGGCGCATATCAAAGGATATCAGTACATACGTGAGGGCATCATGATGGCAGTCAATGATATGAATATGCTCAATTATATAACGAAGCTGTTGTATCCAAGTATAGCGAAAAAATACAAGACGACGTCCAGCAGTGTGGAGCGTGCCATCCGTCATGCGATTGAAGTGGCATGGGGAAGAGGCAAGATCGAAGTCATCGAGGATATGTTTGGCTATACGGTGAGTGCAGGAAAAGGAAAGCCGACGAATTCCGAGTTTATTGCCCTGATCGCGGACAAGCTGAGGATTGAGTATAAAATGCATGCAAGCTAAAAAATAAAATCCATGCGAAAGTTACGAAAGGAGATAAAGACGTGGCAACGGAAGGAACAAGAGAAGGTGGTTCCAGCATGAACAGAGGACAAGGAAAATATTTTGATCGGGAGAAACGACCAGGTGGAGGAACAAGATTCCAGAAATCCGATCGTTCCGGCGCACCGCGAGGTGACCGACAGGCAGGTGGAGACAGACCACCGCGTGGAAACGGAAACCGATCATATGGAGAGAAATCATACGGTGACAGACCATATGGAGACAGACCACCGAGAAATGAGCGTCCAAACCGAAACTACGGAGGTGCTCCTAAGTTTCCGAAAAAGGATGAGGATGAGGAAGACAGAGGCAGAAGAAGCAAGCCATCCCGTCCAAAGGAGAGTAAGCCGACGATCGCAATTCCGGACAAAAATAAGGTCCAGATGCGCTTAGAAAAGGAACAGAAATCGGTTAAGAAGAAGCAGAACAACAAAAAACGGGAATCCAGTCGTCCGCAGCCAAAGCAGAAGCGGTCAAGCAATATCAATTATACGAAGAACTATGCCAATGGCGCGTATGATGATTATGAGGATTTTGATGATTGGGAATAAAAAGGCAGGCACCATACAGCAGTTTGTATGGTGCCTTTTTGCGTGCTGGTATGTAGTGGTTTTACTTGTCTTGGAGAAATGAATGTGATATGATACTTTTATCTGTGGAATTTGTGATACACATGGAGGAACATTTTGGACGAGAACAATCTGGATAGTCTGTTGGATGAATTATCATCGATGGATGGAGAATTGAATGAGAATATTGATATAGATTCCGGCGTGGATGTCGATGCAGATGATATGGATGACATTTCTCTCGATGAACTGGATCATTTAGATGGCATGGATCTTGGAGATCTGGATTTCGATGATATTGATTTTGATGATGTTGATATCACGAAACTGGATGCCGGTGCCAATCCGGTCGTAAAGAAGAAGCCGCAGGAACAGGAAACGGACGATATGAGTCTGGATGCCCTGATCGAGAAGGCAAATCAGGAGAATGTGAAACCAGAACCGTCACAGGAAGAGCCGTCGGCGCAGGCGGACAATACCGATGTTTTTGGAGAAGCAGACTTGCAGATGCAGGAAGATACCGCGTTGCCAGAGGGCGTGTTCGATGATGCTTTGTTTGGTTCGATGGATATGGGAATGTCAGAAGAACCAGAACTGTCAGAGAAGGAAAAAAATCCATATACGGCAGATGAGGATAGCCTGGATGCATTGTTGCAGTCCTCTATGGCAGAAAGTTTGTTGAACGGGGATCTGGCTGATATCGAGGATATTGGCGAAAAAACGGAGGAACCGGTAAAAAAGGTGAAGCAGCCGCGGAAAAAGGCAGAGAAGAAGAAAAAAGCGGAAATCGAGGAAGAAGAGACAGAACATAAAAAGAAAACGATTTCTGAGATTCTTTTTGGTGAGCCGGATGAGGATGACTTAGAAGAGGAAGCTTTGTTCGAGGAGAAGAAAGCGAAGAAGGAAGCTGAAAAGAAGAAAAAACAGGCAGAGCGGGAAGCGAAAAAAGAAGAAAAGGACGCAGCCAAGCAGGAGATGCTTGCTGCGAAGCAGGCGAAGGATAAAGCAAAGCAGAAGGAAAAAGCCGACAAAAAACGACAAAAAGATGAAGCCTATGCGGCAGAGCTTGAAGCCGAAAAAGATCAGAAAAAGGTTTCGACACCGACCGTTATTGTTGTATTTGTTCTGTTTTTTGCACTTGCGGCAGGAGTCGTACTCGGTACGAATCAGTTTAACTATTCGCAGGTAATCAAAAAAGCGGCGAATTATTTCGAACGGCATCGATATCGTCTGGCATATGACGAAGTATCTGGCGTGGAAGTCAAAGAAAAAGATCAGGATCTGAAAGACCGGATCTATACAGTTATGTATGTAGAACGGCTCTACGAATCCTATGAGAATAACATGAAGCTTGGTAGAGCGGACAAGGCACTCGATGCGTTGCTCCGTGGTATTCAGAAATATGATGAGCATTACGATGAGGCGGTAGAACTGGATATCGTAAAAGATATTGATTCCTGCCGGGATAAGATTATAAATGCCTTGTGGAATACTTATGGTATTACTGAGGAGACGGCATACCAGATCTTAGCAATGGAAGGACAGGAATATACCAAAACCTTGTCGGAGCTTGGCGCAAAAGCGGCGGAGACAGAAACACCGACGGATGCGCAGGGACAGTAATAAATGCAACTATTGACTGTATGAATGTGACAGAGGATGAGACAATGATAGCAATTTTAGATTACGATGCAGGCAACATTAAAAGTGTAGAAAAAGCAGTGCATTATCTGGGCGAAGAAGCTGTAATCACGCGGGATAAGGATCTGATCTTATCGTGTGACAAGGTGATCCTGCCGGGCGTGGGAAGCTTCGGTGATGCGATGGGTAAGCTGCGGGAGTACAAGCTGGATCAGGTGATCTACGATGTGGTAGATGCTGGGACACCATTTCTTGGAATCTGCCTTGGCTTACAGCTTCTGTATAAGACAAGCGAGGAAAGCCCGGGAGCAACGGGACTTGGAATTTTGGACGGCGAGATTTTACGGATTCCAGATGCACCGGATCTGAAGGTGCCACAGATTGGATGGAATTCGCTAGATATCACACCGGGCGCAAAATTATTTGACGGTGTGGAGGAACATCCATATGTATATTTTGTGCATTCGTATTACCTGAAATCGAAGGACGAAGCAGATGTTGCAGCGCGGACACACTATTCCGTGGAGATTCATGCATCTGTGGAAAAGGGAAATGTATTTGCGTGTCAGTTCCATCCGGAGAAGAGTTCGACGGTAGGACTGAAAATATTGGATAACTTTATACACTTATAAGAGACGAGGAGGAAGAGAGTATGCATACAAAGAGAATTATTCCTTGTCTGGATGTCAACAATGGCAGGGTTGTAAAGGGTATCAATTTTGTGAATTTGAAGGATGCAGGTGATCCGGTTGCTGTTGGTGCTGCTTATGATAAGGCAGGTGCGGATGAGCTTGTATTTCTGGATATTACAGCATCTTCGGATTCGAGAAATATCGTGATCGATATGGTGCGGAAGGTTGCGGAGACTGTATTTATTCCGTTTACGGTTGGCGGCGGTATCCGTACAGTTGATGATTTTAAGGCGATTTTACGTGAGGGCGCCGATAAGATCAGTATCAATTCCTCTGCTATCAATACACCACGGCTGATCAGTGATGCTGCAGACAAGTTTGGCAGCCAGTGTGTGGTCGTTGCGATTGATGCGAGAAGAAGAGAAGATGGAAGCGGCTGGAATGTGTTCAAGAACGGTGGACGTGTCGATACCGGACTTGATGCAATCGAGTGGGCGATGCAGGCAGATAAGATGGGCGCAGGAGAGATCCTGCTTACGAGTATGGACTGTGATGGAACAAAGGCAGGCTACGACGTGGAGCTGACCAGACTGATTGCCGAAAATGTATCCGTTCCGGTAATTGCGTCCGGCGGTGCAGGAACGAAGGAGCACTTCTATGATGCACTGACAGAGGGAAAAGCAGACGCAGCACTTGCAGCATCCCTGTTCCACTACAAGGAGCTGGAGATCATGGATCTCAAAGCATATCTGGCGGAGCGTGGAATTCCGATGCGTATGTAGCGATATACGACGGTGGAAGAAGGACTTAAAACATGATAACACTCATTGAAAATGATATTTCTCTGGAAGAGTATCTGACACTTCGGGAGAAAGTTGGCTGGAAGAAACTGACAGACAAGCAGGCGGCACATGCCCTTGCGAATTGTCTGTATAAAGTAAAAGCGGTCGATGCGGACGGACAGGTCGTTGGTATGGGACGTGTCGTTGGAGACGGTGCCGTGGTCTGTTATATTCAGGATCTGATCGTGATTCCACAGGTGCAGGCACAGGGCATTGGCTCGCAGATTATACAGAAATTAAAAGCGTATGTGGAATCTCTGCGGGAAGAGGAAAGCACGATGATGCTATGTCTGATGTGTGCCAAGGGCAGAGAGCCATTTTATGAAAAACATGGATTTATGCAGCGACCGACCGATGCACTTGGACCGGGTATGATTCAGTATCTGACAGAAAAATAAAGAATAAAACAAAAAATCCTCCCATCCGGGAGGTTTTTTGCTTTCTATCGAACTATGAGATTACTCAGCAAGATATGGCTTTAACGCTGCCCTGATATATTCTGTATCCTTATCTGTATGTACATTTAAGTCGATTGGCTTGGAAATATCCAAACTGAAAATACCCATGATAGACTTTGCATCGATAACATAACGACCAGATACTAAGTCAAACTCAGCATTAAAACCGCTGATGTCATTTACAAAGCTCTTTACCTTATCGATAGAGTTGAGAGAAATTTTAACCTTTAACATATAGAAACCTCCTTGTATATTATGAAAGCGAAAAATAATCTCAAAAATATATCTTTCGCACTTTTTTTATCTATGTTACTATAATAAAAGTTTACACTATAAAAGTCAAGAATCAGCAGGAGAAATTTGCGTAAAATGTATGTGAATATTTTAAATAAAAAAGTAGCAGTTTGCACACTTGGATGCAAGGTGAATCAATATGAGTCAGACAGTATGATGGATATTTTGAAGGAAAATGGATGCGAGATTGTACCATTTTCACAGTTTGCAGATGTGTATATCGTCAATACGTGTTCGGTCACGAATATGGCGGAGCGAAAGTCGAGACAGATGCTGCACCGCGCGAAAAAGAAGAACCCGGAGGCGGTCATTGTGGCAGCCGGATGCTATGTGCAGGCAGCCGAGGAAGCGTTGGCAAAGGATCTAGGCATCGATATTCTGATCGGAAACAACTGCAAGAAGGATGTTGCCCGTATCTTAAGTGAATATTATGAGGATACGTCCATGCATGAGGTTGTGATCGACATCAATCACACGAACGAATATGAGGAAATGACGCTCGTAAAGCCGAACGAGCGATGCCGTGCCTATGTCAAGGTGCAGGACGGCTGTAATAATTTCTGCACGTATTGTATCATCCCATATACACGTGGCAGAATCCGCAGCCGGAAGCTTGCGGATGTCGTGCGGGAGGTAGAAGGGCTGGCAGTAGAAGGCGTACAGGAAGTCGTGATTACAGGAATCAATTTATCTTCCTATGAGGATGAGGATGGTGCATCGCTGCTGATGCTGTTACAGGCAGTTGCCAAAGTGAATGGTATTAAGCGTATCCGGATGGGATCGCTGGAGCCGCGTGTGATCACAGAGGAATTCCTGGATGGTATCACAGCGCTTGATAAGGTGTGTCCGCATTTCCATCTGTCATTGCAGAGTGCCTGCAATGAGACGTTAAAGCGGATGAACCGGAAATATACAATCGAAGAATATATGGAAAAATGCGAGATGATCCGCAAGGCATATGATCGTCCGGCGATCGCGACAGATGTGATTGTAGGATTCCCGGGGGAAACCGAGGAGGAATTTGCAACAACGGTGGCAAATCTGGAGAAGCTGAATCTCTATGAGATGCATGTATTTAAATATTCAAAGCGGAGCGGCACGATCGCAGCGACAATGGAGCATCAGGTGAGCGATGCAGTGAAGGAGAAGCGAAGCAATGTGCTGTTAGAGCTGACGGCGAACCAGAAGGCAGCATTTGAAGCACAGTTTTCCGGAGAGCTGCTTCCGGTGCTGATGGAGGAGTATGACTGTATCGACAAGGATGGAAAGCCGGCGTATGTCATGAAGGGACACACAGATCGTTATATCCTTGTGAAGCAGGAGACGACAAGAGAAGTCTGCGAGCAGAGTGTCAATACATTCGTGGATATTTTGTACCGGCCGGAGAAGTCGAAATAAGGATGTTGGATCATGGCATATGGACGTATATCTTTACGAAAATATGCCATGAATTAAAAAAAATTAAAAAAATTAAAAAAATTAAAAAAAGTTGTTGACAACATGTTATATATTTGTTATAGTAACAAAGGTTTCAAGATGGTTCGTTGGTCAAGCGGCTAAGACGTCGCCCTCTCACGGCGAAAACAGGGGTTCGATTCCCCTACGAACTGCTCCTTAGATTTCTCTGAAATGCCTTAAATACTAGGCTTTCAGAGATTTTTTATTTTCTCTGATTTGTTTACACTTGTTTACACTTTTTAAATGCACACATTTTTATTCGCGGCATGTTCAAGTTTATCTTCAATTACACGATCTGTATTCTGATCAAAACAGTAATTGTTCAAACTTGTCTGTTCATCTTCATGACCAGCTTGCTCTCGAATAGTATTGATATTTATCTTTTGGTCGAATAACGAAGATATATATGTTTTCCGTATCTTGTGACTGCTTTTCTTCATTACGCCAGCTTCAACACACAAGTCAGTCAAATACTGACTAAAAGCAGAAGTAGTGCCACGAACACATCCTTGACTTTTAATAAATATAAAATCTTGGTCATAATATCCATATTCCATATTTGTTTTTTTAATCTGTCGTAAAATCTTTTTGGCAGAATCATTAAGATAGACCTTACGATCTCCTGCAACAGATTTTGTGTATGGAACAATTGTGTAACCATTAGAAATAGATTTTAATTCTCCATCAATTTCTTTGATTGTATAATCTTCAACTTCCATACGTTGAATATGAATATAATTATCTTCAATATCAGACCATTTAATTGCACAAATTTCTGAAATACGAAGACCTAACTGAAAATTTAGTAAAATCATCAATGGAGTAGTACACCAAGGATGTTCTGCAATTTTCTTTTTTGCAGTCTCACATATTTTTTGTTGTTCATTAACAATAAATACCTGAGTATTACTTTTTGGTTTTTCTTTTCGTGTAAACAAGTTCGATTTAATTCTTACTCTGCGAAACGGATTATCTTTTAGTAAGTTCAATTCTGGTTCGCAAGCATAATCTAAGCACTGTCTCATAATAATCGACATATTATAATATTGCTTTTTTGTCAGCGAATATTTTTTAATTAAATTATGTGCCCATTCATTGAGAGTAAGATAAGTTAAATCTACTAATGCAATTTGTGTAATACTAGTATTTTTATAATATTTATCCCAATCAACTAAAATACGTCGAGCGTAAGATGTAGCATTAGTCTGAGAAGCCTTATATTTAAGCCAGAGAGGAAAAATAGTTTCAAGGGTATAAATATTCTCCTTGATGTATTTTTCGTCCTCTACAGCCGAATATGAGGCTATAATGGCATCTTCTAAATCGTGTAAGTGTGTTTTTGCAATTAACCTCCTTCCTGTTTTTTTAGATGGATCAAGAATAGTTGTTTTCCAACGACCATCTTTATCCTGAAAAATCTTGTACTTGTGTTGAGATAATAATCTCTGTCTTTCTGTTTCTTTCATTTTATTTCGTACATCATCAAGATTTATCATACCTTGACTTTGTAGAAATATCAACATATCGTTTGAATTTATATCGTTAATTTGTATCACTCCTTAGAAAATAGAAAATATAAGAAAATAGGGTAGTATCAAAAATGATACTACCCTAAAATTATTATTCTGCTTTTATTTTAATAGCTTCCATTCTTTTACCGATCCCAAGCGTACCTTGCAGATTCATATAATCGCTCGCCCAGCCGATTGTCTGCATATGGCAGCATACTTTAGCTCCATGAATTTCGATAGCTTCAATTCGTTTTCCTTGTCCTGTTGTACCAATTACAGTGTTTTTATTAATGACTCCGTAATCTTTCCAACCGATACCCTGAATATGTGCTTTAACTGATATCTTCTTTCCACATGGATCAATTTGAATAGCTTCAATTCTTTTAGCCTGTCCTGTTGTTCCTGCCTGCTGACCTTCAGTTTTCCATTCTGACCAACCATAAGTCTGTTGGTGAACACGATATTTAATAGTTATCAACTGAGAATTTACCTCCTTTGCAATCTGTCCATGAAGATTATATAAATAATCACCTGGACAAGCTTTATTGGCGAACCATCTATGAACGGTCATATTCTGTTTATCAACTTGACCAATTAAAGACTTATCACCTTTCCATTTTAACTCTTTAATTCCGTTACGCTTGCATATATCTACCAATAATGCAATTAAAGACTTGTATGCTTTGGCAGATACATGCCAACCTGTACTTGCGCCACCATCATTGGCTACCTCAATAGTAACTGCACGATTATCGTTAGATGAACTACTAGATGCCCATGAGCGATCTTTCTCTTCTACATACATGCCGACTCGACCATCAGAATCAATGCCGTAGTTAGCACTTGCTTTTGCTGTCTGAAATACGTTACCACAAGTTTCAACAGATAAATTGCCAGCCATGCAATGAATCGTAATTGTATCAATTGCATGATTTCTACCTGTCGTTTTATAAGGACTAATTTTTGTATAATTAACTAAATTTGAATTACTCATATATTATTCCTCCTTAAAATAAAAAAATAACAACTACAAAAGCCCACCAAATTTGGTAGAGCTAAAAATTTATATAAACCTCTTTCAAAAATATGTAAACTAAATTAAATATGGATTCCTAGACTCGAATAAACAAGACAAAAATTGTTATATATACAATATAAAATATATGGAATTTTTATCAATGCAGAACCGATCTGAAATTAAATGGAAGCTATCAGATACAGAGAGTTATTTAGTACAATTCCTAAATGATGGACATATAGGATATTTCCACACCACAGATGGCGAAAATAATTGGCAGACAATATTTATGAAGTAATTGCATCATATATGTCAATCACAATTCCAACATTTGCTTTAGATGCTATTGTTTTAACCATTTTTTCGATAGATTGTTTACTCCATCTATCTCCAAAACGATTTGTGAATAAAACATTACTTGAATATTTTTTATTCATTATATATTCTTGCAAATAATACATGGCTTTTTCGGATAATTACTTTCCTATCCTTGTTTCCTTTCCCGTGAACCACGCACTCGCCACGCATAAAATCCACGTCGGATATGTTCAAATTTACAACCTCACTAACTCTCAACCCGTCGAAAGTAAAAATTCGATTAACGCTCTATCGCGTTTCGGATTCCTTGTTTTGATTGATGCGTTTTTAAGCATTTCGATCTCGCCATCAGAGAACGACTTCCGCACAGCCATTGTGCTTTTTATCTTTCCAATTCGTAGCATAGGGTTCTTTTCTATATACTCTTCCTTAGTTAGCCACGAAAAGAACGCTGATAGATTCCTCCGGCGGTTATCGACTGTTGCTTTTTCGACATTCCTAGTTGTCTGATACATCGCAAGGTGATATCTGATGTCATTTGTCTTGATATCCGGCAGCCGCTTCCCTATATCAGCTAAAAGCATATCTATAGCAAGCGCATATTGCTCAAGCGTACCTTCTGAATATTTTTTATTTACAAAGATAAACAATTTCAAAAGACCAAGGTTTACTATTAGTACCATCCACAGTAGAAAAGGAATCCCACCATACTTTTAGTTCTTTTCCATCTCTGTCCATACCAAATCTAAGTGTTTGATTACCTGAATTAGTTCTTTGAACTCCAAAATATTTTGCAGATGCTGGAAGGTTACTAACTATTACTGAATTATTATTAGTTCCAGGAGTTATTATTAAATCATAACAATATAAAATAACGACATTACCAAATCTTATATAATATGCGTCTCCTTTAGCTACATATGCAGATGATCCAAGAGTACCTTTTCCTTCAATATAATTAATTGCATAACCATTTACTGTACCTGCATTATTAGCATATCCTACAGCCATACTATTTCTAGGAATCCATTGTATAGGATTTGTTCCACCATCAGCACCTAAATAATAATTTTTATTTCCACTTGCTACATTTTGTACTTCACAATTACCTATATGTGTTGCTTGATACACAGTCTGCGAACCTATATTACTTGTCGTTATTGCGGTATCGGAATCTTGTTTATTCGAGTCTAGTGTACTTAACGCACCTGTGACAGTACCGTTGCCAATAGCGGAAATATCTGTCGTTCCCATCTTGCTTAGTAGCCACCGAACATTCTTAACGGCAGTAGAAATCTTATTGAAAAGTGATTTATGTGTTTCGCCAGATGTGATTACAGCAGGAGCAGTAGAATCACCTGTAGAAGAATCACCTGAAACAAAGGTTGTTAAAAGATTCGCTGTATTATATGATGCATTGAATTTTGTATTTTCACCATCAAATGATATAAAATTATTCATATTACTACTATTATCTTGTGTAATGTTACTTAATTCAAATGGTGTATATGGATGTATATCCATCTGTAATGAATTTTTTACTCCAACAGAAGAATAGACACCTTGAGCCATTACAGAAGAATTGACATCTTTGTTACTATCTTTTGTATTATCTACATTACCAAGCCCAATATTATCTTTGGATATAGTAACTTGTCCAGTCTTATATTCAGTTTCTTCACTTCCACGAACACCAGTAACACCACCATTTTTGTTCCATTTTTCTCGTTCGGAAGCGGTAATATGTATAGTGTCATTACCTGTATGCGTATCAAGTTCGGACTGATTTGCTTTTGTACCAATAGCTTTATTTAATGCTTCTTCTGTTGTCTTACTAGCTGTAATAGCATCAGAAACTTCTTTTAACGTGTCCATTGTTTCAGGTGCACCATTGATGAGATTTGCAATTTTTTGATCCGTATATTTATTTGAGTTCGCATATGCAACATCAATTGCTTTTTGCTGTGCAATTGAAACAGGTTTATCTTTGTCTGATGTATTATTTACACTATCAAGACCAAGATTGCTTGGTGTAATATTAATATCACCTTCACGATAATCAGTTTCGGCATTACCTTTTACACGAGAGAATACAAATTTTTCTCCTTTAAAGAATACTTTTTTTGCCATATTTTTATTTCCTTTCTGAAAAATTGTATAAAAAGAAGACGGTTATTATTACCGCCTTATTAATGCTTCACTAAAACAGTATTAGAATCAGGTGTGATCTTGTTATAGTCCGTCTCTGTCTTTATAACTGCGTTCACAGCACCAACTTCCGATGCCGTGTAGCTTGATTTTGTACTCAACTTTGCCCACGCATATACATCCTTTGCATTCCTTGAATCTGTCAATCTTGAATCTGTATTTTTAACATACCCAATATCATCAGTAAATTGACTAAGCTTAGAATAAGTAGTATCCGTAAACTTTGCATTTGCTGGCACATTGCTGTTTACAGTATGTCCATTGACAGTAGAAGCGTTACCACCATTTGCAAGCATACTCGTAGGAAAATCTGTAATATCTGATTTACTATGTTTGTGACTTTTCTTCGCAAAATAAGAGAAGATGTTATCAATCGTACGAGATAAACCAGAATTTGTTAAAACACTCATAAATACCTCCTTTATATTATTTGACAAAATAAATTGTTCCATTATTTTTCTCAATCGTTGATAACTGGTCGTATTCTTGTTGCGTAAACAAACGTGTTTTATTATTCAGTTTTGTATCAATTGTGTTGTATAATGTTGTTGTTTTATCCATATAAGATTTTGCGGAATCCATATACTTTTTTGCATTAGCTTCTGCCGATGAAGCAGATGCCGCTTTTTGCGACGAAATGCTTTCACTTGATTTGGCATTCACCTCGGATTGTGCAGCATGTGTTTCTGACATTTTTGCAACAGAAGCCGATTTCTCTGCTGCATTTTTATAAGATAAAGCATTTGATTCACTAGACGCACTTTTTTGTTCACTTGCTTTCGCATTAATTTCGCTTTGCTTTGCATTTTTTTCAGATGCGAGTGTATTAGTTTCACTTACTTTTGCTGCATCTTGTGAATTTTTTGCTTGAGTTGCATAAGTTTTTGATTCATCATATTTAGAAGTAATATCTAAGAGAATATCTGAAAAAGTAGAAAAGTCACTAGAACTCTCTACATCATCCATCGTGACAGTGGATTTGTCTATATTAATATAGCCAGTAGTAGTACAAATAATTGCCTTCGTAGATGTATCAAAAAGTTGTAACTGATATGGAATCCTACGACCAGCAATAACTGTAATGTTCCGATCAAGATCAATTACTACTTGATTATTCTGTATAACACATGATTTCATGATCACTGTGTTGTCAGGCTTTTTTAGTTCCAAACTTGCCGATATATTCTCAAGAGTAATAGGAGTTCCTGCACGTGTAACAATTATATGTGCTTGACGACCAACATCATATTGTTTTGCATATATTTCCTCATATACTTTGGTATCGAGGATGTCAATATATAATTCTTGAATATCCTGCATTTAAGACCTCCTTTCATTTACCAATCAATTTTGCACCAATTAATATAAATCACTTCTGTTGTGTCTAATTGGCGATTTAATACTGCATATACTTTTCCATTGGATATCGTTGTTCCCTCAACGTGAGCGTTACATGTATTTCCATCTACATTCGTTACAAAATATACTGCCCTGGCTGAAGCTGTTACATTAGATAATTCAACAGAAGTGCCACCAGCTCCCTTACAAGCACAAGAACCAGTTCGAACTCCTTTAATCAATGTTGCATTTGTTCCACATTGAAATTTTGATACATTAAGTCTTGATGTTTGTATTAGATTCGAAGCAGTTAAATTAGGAGTCGATATTACACTCTCATTTCCTTGAACATTAATATCCTCTGTATTCACGCCAGTACAATTTATGTATCCACCAGCTTTCGTACCAGTATAGCTCAGATCAGTTCCAAGTGACCATCCGTATCCACGATCGCCTTGTTGATTATAAATTGACAAAGAAGATGGCGTAATTTTTACGTTACCGTAAGCACTCCCTTCTTCTGTATGTCCGTTATCACCATATCCATAAGATAAACTAATAATTGCATCACTTTCATTTGTTTGGCTATCGCCAATATTTAGAGTTCCACCTGTGATATTTGCTTTATTCATTATAACAGTGCCATCAGGAGTCACGTTAAAATTATCTGATTTAATACTGATATTTTTACCAGACAGATTAATCTCACCACCAGATAAAAAGTTGATTGTCTCTTCAGCGGTTAAATTGATGCTATCAGCACCAATCTGTACCACAGTACCTTCATTTACGTCAGCACCAAGTTTAACTGTAGCAAGTCTGCCGTTATCATCAACCTTCAAAACGATCTCGTCATTTAGCTGAGAAATTGCACTAGAAACGCCTGAAATTGCCTCGTTTGAGGTTATATCCAAGCCAGAACCATCCCCACGTAAATGAAGCCCCCCTTTGGTGTCTACCCATAGTATTTTTCCGTTATTATTTGACAATGAAATCAGTGTTTCATCGTTTGGGTTTACCACAAAAGAATTAGTTCCATTACTGATTGATAATCCGTTTTTGTCGAATTTCAACGAACCACCATCATTGTAGATTCCGAGAGCTTCGCCAAGCAAAAGTTTACCTATAATTGTTTCGCCAAGTACACCATAAGCAGACAACATATCGCCTGGATGTTTTGGATCTTCATAATGGATTTTCCCGATTGCAGCTTTCACGGTCTTCCAATTATCATCTGTGATTGCAAGTGTGTTATTTACAACCTTTAATTGTTCTGGCTCATATTCACCAGTTATATCATCATAAGTTCTAGCAAGGAGTCCATGATTGTCATACGTAATGCTTTGACTATCTGAATCCCGAATGGCAACAGCAGTAGCATTCATCCCATGTTCAACCCATTCCGATACAGTTTTTCCTGTTTCTTGTGCATTCTTTGCTTGTCTTTTAACAGACTCGTAACTACCAGCCATAGACTTGGCACTATCTAATATTGATTTGATATCCGATATGCCATCGGAGACTTTCAAAACAGAAGAGAAATCACACGAGATTTTAGAAAAATCAGAATCTTTGATTGTGTAATTGAGTAATCTTAATTTATAAATATCATCATCACAAATCACACGAATCCAATTGCCACATTTCCATTGGTCTAATACATCTTTGAACTCATCAATTGTCCATATGTTACCAACATCAGTTGACAGATCCACTTGTAATTCACTTGCCTTTACAATTTCCTTTTGTGCAACTTCTAACAATTCTTCAGCTTTTGATAATATCTCTGAGTTAGATAATCCGTCTGAAATATAATTGTCATTCTGATATGTGTCTTCACGTCTATATAAACAATATTCACTATATAAGTCCTTACCAAGATACTTCTCAAAATTGAGTTCTGATTGAATACTATCACGTTGTTTTTCGTATTCGGCTTCTTTGTCCTCTTGTTCTTTTATCTGTGCTTCACGAACTTGAATTTCTTTATCAACTTCTAATTTCTTGTTGTAATAAACAAGATAGATAGAAGTATAAAACTCATGATTTGGATCTCCAACTCCTGAGTCAATTAACATATCAATGCAACTCTGATATGCATCGGAGAATGAAGATAAGCGATTTAATCCATATTTAGTCCAATCATATTCCTCATCGGACATATCTTGTTTATCAAGAATCTTTTGGATCTTCTGTGTAATAAATGTCTCATAATCATCTGTGATTAGAAGCGTAATATCAGAACCATTGGTCGCAGTATCATTTTCATCATCAACAGATGTAACTTTGAACCGACCATTCCATACTTGATTACTATATGTAGAAGACGCAATTTCAACTTTATATCCTGCTGACATGTAAATATCTGCCATGCTTTTAACTGCATTATTTACAGTTGTCACACCAGCAACACGCAAATTCTGCACTGCAATCATTCCAAGATTATCAGCAGTAAGTTTTGCCAATTCTTTATTAGCATCCGTATCATCTGTCTCAGGAGAAGGCATCATACTAGAAGTAAGATATAAAATCTGGTCAATCGTATCATATAAACCATTCATAATTTCCTTGTATGGTTTCTTTTTTGATTCATATAATTTTTGGTATGAGTTAATTTTATCTATCAGTTCATCAGACATATCTTCTGTTTGGAATGTAGCGAAACGATTAATATATTCTGTTCCATTTGGATTTACCGCACGAATCGCAGCATTAATAACATCGTCTCCACCTTGAATACGGAAGATATTTTTCACTTCATCATCTTTGGTAGTAACTGAAATGCTATCAGACAAATTATCATTAGATACAGGCACAATAAAATATTCACCATATCCACTTGTCATAGTTGCACCACATTCAGAACAAACAGTTTCGTTTTCTGCTCTGTGATTACACTTCGGACAGGAATTATCTAAGTCATATAGACTAATACTACGATCATACGAATCCACCCATACAAGACAGTTTAATTCATCTGCTAAATCCCCAGTTAAAAAATCATAAATTGATTTATCATTAATTGAGAAAGAGCGTACTAATTTGCATAAACTCGCATCTACATGTTTTATCTTGTAATGTGGTGCTTTAGATAGAACACGACCAAGCAAGGAACTTGAAATATCTGTCGGATCATAAATATATGCCATCTTATAAGCATCTCTGGCAATGTCATCCTCGGTGTTAATTTCGATATCATATAGCATTGTTTGCGACAATTCTGCAATACCGAGATTGCTACCAGTGATGGTTTTTACTGTCTCATTTGTTTGGGTTTTATCTATTGAAATCTGAAAATATTCATTATATTCAGGAATATAAATAACTTTTAAATCTTTAATTTGATCCCATAATGGAGTCGCTATACCGTTTACTTCTTTATAAACCTTGAAACTGCATTCATTTTTATTGTACATATCAGGTGTAATCGACCACTCTGATATTGGATAAATTGCGCCTATTTTATGTTTGTTGCGGTGACATAGAACAACGGTGGGAGTTACCACATTATTATTCATGTCAAGAATAGGATATACCATTAGATTCCCACCTTCCTTCTAAGTTCATATTTGATTTCAATATTACATGGAATATTTACACGAAACGTATTTACAGTAGATTTTACCGAGGTATAGATTTTTGGAAAAGAAAAATTGAAATCTTCCATAACATCATGAGATGAGAGAGAAGAAGTAACGACTTGCATATTGTTAATTGAGATAATTTCTCCATTGGAACAATTATTAATACGAGTAGTACGTTCTTTATTATTAAAAGAATAAGAGAGTGCTAAATCACCAGCTTGCTTGCATTTAATTATCACATCAATTGGTGATGAACCTGTCTTCGATGATGTATCGTTGATAATAAATGATTCATCCGCAGACAATGTTTTATTGATTTTTCTTTTAGTGTAACCAATTTGGGAGTCAGTTGTAACAGTGAATTCAAGTCCAATTACACGAGTTCCTAACTCAATTTTATTCATATCTATTTTAGCATTGTATTCAACTGTATCATCAAGTGAATTAATAAATGCAAACCTATGATATCCATCCTCACGGCAAAACCAGCGTGATACTGCTTCAAGTAAATCATCATCAAAATCTTGCATTTGACAATTCTCAAAATGTCCCACTTGAAAAGTAGTGGTGAGAAATTCTGAAGATGTACTGCCTGTGAAATAATTTTTGTACGAGTTGGATGATTGAAAAGTAGAAAAATCTGTTTTGGAAATAGTAGAGCTGTCCGTAGAATTGTTCGAGGTAATGTCGCATATTTTTAGATTAAAATCTGAACCATAGCGTCCATCAAAAATAAAATCGTCTTTCATATCATATCCTTTCCAGGCTATGATAGAGATTTATTAAATTCTGTAATAGCCTTATTTGTTGCCTTTTTGTATTTGCCTTTTTCCTTGGCATAAAATTTCTTTTGTTTACTAATTAATGTCTCATAAAGAGAACATAATTTTTTTGCTTTTTCAATTTGAGCCTTTAATTCTTGTTCATATGACTGGAAAGAAGCAATAGTCTCTTCATTGTGAATGGTACTCATCTCATTTACTTTCCACTGTAATTCCGCATTTTCCTTTCTCATTGCTTCATTTTCCACACGTAATCTATCCACTTCATCGCTAAGTAGACGAATCTTTTTATCCTTTTTATCTTCCATTTATTCTTTTACCTCGTTTTTCTGCAAATTAAAAAAGACACCGTAGTTGGTGTCTTAGTTAGTCAAAATAATTATGCTATTTTGGATGGGCGGTGTATCCATCATCTCAGGTACTCCGAAGAGTGTGTCGGGAACCATTTCCGACCTCAAAATAACCATCATACATTATTAATCATATATATAATATGACTCAATATACATAACAGCATATGATAGAAATCAGAATAAATTTCTTATTCCCTTTTGCGAATATACGTGAAACATTTTGTATCAATAAAATTAACCCTCATCGATTGCCATATAAGCATTTATAATGATATATTGTTTCATTCATATACCTCCTTTATGTATTTATGTATTATATGCTTTTTATAACACAAATGCAAGTGCTAAATACACATTTTATTTTGTCTGTGTATCTTCTTTTTTACTAATTAGTATAGTAAATCCAGTATATTCATTTAACCAACCACTAGAAAGTATAGTAATTCTATCTTTTTCTTGATTAACTGTTATCTCATAAAGTTTTGGATTATCAAAAACTTTATATTCTTTTACTATTAAGCCATCCAAACATTGTAATTCAAAAGTAATTCCATCGCAAGGAGTCAAAGAAGACCAATTAAACACATTCCAATGATCATACCCAACCTCTTTAATCTCTTTGTATAACGTTATATAGTCATATATATTATATGTCTCTGGAATAATAGTCATGTACTTTTTCCCAATTTTTTCGCTTTTTAACTCAGCTTGGTTTTTTACTTCAATATCTTCATTTTCTTTTAAATCAACGTGATCGCCATTTGGCAAAAGTATATATGTATTACTCATTTTACTATCAGTTTTTTCAAAATTTGTTTCAATAGGTTGATAACGACCATTAATTTTATATCTACGGTGTGTAACGCTTCCAACACAAACAACTACACCGTTTTCCATTTTTGCAGTTACATATATATTCAGATTTGTTTTAAATTGTTGACTATATAAATTAACAAACGAATCAATTGATTTTTTGTAATATGTATCGATAGAAGAACATTCTTCAATTTGCTTATCGGTTGGAGTAATTAATAATTCCAAAACATTCTTCTTTTCTTCTTGCTTTAATTCTGCTAAAAAATCTTTTGTTATAATAATCTTTTTTAATATACCAGAAACAAATGATGTAAACGAATCTGAATTGATTGAAAAATCAAATATTGACCCCATTGCCAAAGCTATACCAAATGTACTGAGTGTATTCGTGATAATACTTTTCAAAAGGCAGTCGTTAAAATAAGAATCAATAATAGCCGAAATTAATATACATATTATACCATATAACAAGTATCGACTAAAAAAATTTTTTAAAAACTTTTTCATAATATCCCCCCATAATTAAGTTGATATTATTATATACCAATAATTGACAGAATTCTATCAGAACATACGTTTATACAATACAGGAGAGTGCCGAAACACTCCCCCATAAAATTAGAATCGGTTTATGTCTTTGATGCTTTTTCCTGCAACTAAATCAACTGTAGCTGCTTGGAGAACCTTTTGTACCTTAGAATAGTCTTTAACCACACCGATAAGAGCTTGTGCAAACTGATCTGGATTCTGAATACCATCTAACTTGATGTCACCAATAGATACAGTTACATCGCCACCACGATTAGTAGTAGCAAATGTATTCATAGTTGGCATTACATTTTGATAGAACTTCTCCGGGTTCTGTTTTGCAATATTCCACAGATTATCAGTCATTTCACGAGTAAATACAGTTGTACCACGAGTGATTGGAGTTAAGATACTACCATCAGAACGTCTGATAATTTCAGCACCTTCTTCTTGTGTCCAAGCTAAGTGATCGTAAGTTGCTTCCTTTAGACCATTCTTATAGCCAATCTGATTACCTGTAACCCAACCATTACCGCCAGCACGTTTACCTCTGATAATTGCTTGAATATGATATGGATAAGCACGACCATTAACGATTTTATCAATCTCAAAATAATCTGGTTTGAATCTGTTGACATTGCCTGTTGGAGCAGTACCATAAGAATCATAATACCAATTACCTGTAGCATTAACTCTTGTTCCGACATTCGGTGATGCCTTTGGTGCTTGTGCAGAAGAATTATTGCTTGTGTTTGCTTTCGGAGTTGCATGTGGTTTAGATGCTGTTGAACTAGAACCATTTGCAACACCATTTGGATTATTTGCAGTTGCTATATTTTTATTCGCTTCTGCTTGTGCAATTTTAAGCATATTGTCGATTGTGACTTGGATGCTATTGATTGCTGATTGCACAGTTGTAGCATAAGTGTCGAATTTACCTGTGAAACCAGAAATAACTGTTCCTGCATCGTTCCATATAGTCTTCATCTGATCGGATATTGTATATCCTACATCAGAAGTAACAGTAGTGATTGTATCACTGATAGAAGATTGATTTTCATTGACTACACCGATTAGCTCTTGAATAAGTATTTCGGTCTGCTCAAATTTCTCATCAATCTTATCAGAATACTCCTGATACAAGTCATCAAGCATTTTCTCTTGATCTTCGATGTATTTGTCGTATTCGGTGTCTTTTAAATCCTTTTCGGCATCTTTGATGTCAGATTGTAACTGCTGTACTTTCTTTAAGGATTCCTCAGAGTTATCATTCTCGAAAACAGATAATTGTTTCTTAAGACTTGCCAGATTTTCAGTTTTCTCACTGATTGTATTTTGGTATTCGTAAATCGACTTTTCGTTGTCCAGATATTCCTTACGCTTGTCTATGAGTTCCTGTAACACTTCAAGCATTGCATCATATCCATCACGAGCAAGGTCAATCATGGATTTCTTTTCATCGTTAGCTGAAAGTATAACATCTCTCTGCGCCTTAATGAGTTCTTCTTTTCGATCAATCAAATCCTTATTCGCTGGATCTTTCGCAATGTCTGCTTCAATCTTTTTAATCTCACTAGCGTATTTCTCTGCTTGTGACATGTAAATATTATACTTAGACGCATAATTACCAAGCTGTGCAAGACCTTCATTAGTTAATCCACGATTCAAGTGACCATCGGTTAGATTGTCCCTATCTTCGAGTAGACTTTGTACAAACTCAATTTCATCTGCAATACCTGTGATTTTATCCTGAACGAGATCGAACAAATCCCAATCAGCCTGACGCATATTATTAGAAAACTCTTGGATTGACTTGTTGGATTCTACAATAGAACCGTTGACTTCATCAATCTGCTGTTTGAGATCATACCATGCTTCTGAATATTCTGTTACTTTACCTGTATTCACGAGTTCGTTCAACTCAGAAACCATTTGATCTCTTTGCTGAACTAAGAGTTTGTTATTCTCATTCTCATTTTGAAGCATTGCTTCGTAGTATGATTTTGAGATAATACGACCTTTTGTTTCAGCATAGTCCACCAGCTTATCAAGAATATCATTGGTATCCGTGAATACCTTCTCCATGTCCTCGAACTGAGTAACAATGTTGTCAAATTTCTTTTGAGCTAGTTCGGAGAGAGATATATTGAGTTCCTGGATTTTGTCTTGTAGCTCTACAACTTTTTCGTACCAATTCTGGTAATCCTGAATTTTATTGTACAAATCTTCATCAGTAATATCCTCAATATTTATTTCTCCGTTACGAACTTTACGTTTGTAATCTTCAGACAATGCAACGCTGTCTGCCTGTTGTAAATATCTCTTATATCCCTGTGTAGCCCATTCGATTTCGTCTGCTGTTTTAGCAATCTCATCATTTAGGGCGGTGGTACGAAGTGTCCAACCAGAGAATGTATTTTCCTCTGTTTTATTCAGACGAGCAATAGCTTCTTCACAACGATTGATTTTTACCTCAATCCAATCTATTGTCTCTAAAAACTCATCCGCTTTATCCTGTGTGCTTGAATCATTTGAACCACTTGAGCCACTTGAGTTAGAGCCTGAACCGCTTGAATTATGTCTATTCGTCCAATCGTTATTTGTTCCACCTATAATAGTAGTCTTTGAACCTGTTGATTTGCCATAGGCATGTGATAACAATGTACCATTAACAAATCCACCACCAATAAGTTTGCCACGAATACCACCAATACCGTTTAATAGCTTCTCGGTATCAATATGGTTGAATATTACGTCACCCTTCTTTAGATTCATAAATTCAGCACCACGCTTACCAATAAGCTGTGCCTGTCCATTACGAACTAATAATTCAGGTGCAACCTCTCCGACAAGAGCCTGTTGATCGTATGCAATCTGTCCATTGCGGACACCATTATTATAGGCGTTAGTACCGCTTGCTTTACCGAACATAACTGTTTTTCTTGTCTTGGTATTGCCATGAGAAGTCGTAGTAGTACCAGATGCACTTGCATTGACTTTGACATTAAAACTCTGACTATTTAAGATGCTTTGTAGATTTGCATGAAAGTTCTCCGACAGCTTCGCCTGTACCTTAATCTTTGCGGTCTGTTTACTTGCCTTAGATACTGCATTATTAAGTGCCTTATCATAAGCTGACGTATCAGCATCGACCTTAATACTTGTATCTGAATCCTTTAAGAAACTATCAAGATTGAGATTTGCTAACTGTTCCTTGAATTTATCCGTATCAATTTCAGCATCAATACCGATTTTTGTGAGTTCACCCTGATCCTGTAAATTCTGCAACTGTGTTGTTACATTTGCAAGATGTGTTTCAGCATCGGTTGTATCAATACCAAGTGTTTCTGCCTGTTCTAGCTGTTGTTTTGCAGATATATAAGATTGTAATACCGCTAATACAGTTTGAGAACCTTCTTCGACCTGTGATGCATCAATACCCATAATTGCAGGCTGTTCAAGTTCCTGTTTCTGTTTGAGTAATTGTGCGATAACTGTCTGTGCATCTTTCCAACTATCAGAACCAATTTCAAGTCCATCACGATACGTTTGTAGACTACTAATCTGCTTATTCAAACTATCAACATCTAAATCTGCACTAAAATCAATTTTAACACTTTGGTCTTTTTCAGAAATTCGCTTTGCAGCTTCTTCCGCTTCACTTTGCAAATCGGTTGTATCCGCTAAATGTGCATAAAATTCTATCTCTGGTTGAATTTCCCCGGCAACTGAATCATACTGTTTCCATAATTCCGTTGTATCGAATCCAGCTTTATCTAATTCTTCAATTGTCTTTTTATAATCGGCTAAATCTGTTCTTGCATCAACTGATTTCTGATCAATAGCATTTAAACCATCTACAATAGATTCCGACATATTATCGAAATTAATGTCAATACCTTCTGCTTCCGTCATAGCCAAGAATAAATCTACGACAGCAGAACGAGACATATCTACATCTTCACAGAATTGTTCCAGATTTTGTACATCTATTTTGAATGTACCATCAGAATTTTTAGTAATCTGATCTGATAATTGACTAGCATCATCCAAGAATGTATATAAACCAGAAATATCTTCGGTGAAATACTTTTCGGCACGAGTAAGATATTTATCCCATAATGCATCGGAGTATTCCAATTCATCATTTGCCGAACCGATATATTCCATGAATGTTTTGAAATCATCTGTTCCCGTCCAGCCATTTTCCCATGCTTTACGAGCCGAATCTAGCTGTCCTTGCACATACTCAAAATTATCATTATTATCTGGTGTCTCTAGCGCACGTTTGTAATTACTCAGTGCAGACAAAGATGCCATAATACTTTGTTCAAGTGCATCATATTGATTGATTTCATCACCAAGTACAGAAATATTATCTAAATGTGTAGATAAACTTTCAGACCATCCATCATTATCTTTCTTGAGATTACTAATTTCCTTACGAAGTGCATCAATGCCCTTATTCTTCGCAGATGTAAGTTTCTTACGGACATTTGTATCTTTTATCTCTGTCTTAATAATATCATTGATAGCCTTTGCTTCTTTTTGGTATTCCTGAACTGCAAATGCTTCTTTTAACTGCGTATTGACAAGTGCTGCTTTACCTGCATTTTCAGTATATTCAGCCATATGTTCATTATTGAGAACTACGCCAGAATCGGTGTACTGAATAACCTTAGATAAATCTCCATATGCAGTTTTTAATGCCTCGATAGTTTCAGTAGATAAATAACCATTCTGTGATTGTTCTGACTGTGCAGATTTTGCCACATCAAAGGCAGTAGCAGGATTAAATTCATATGTGGTATCATACACACCCTTTCGAGTAAGATACTTCTTCATAGCTTCTTCACGGGTTTCAGATTCACTCATGATTCTATTCCATGTTTGAATTTCTGCTTCTGTATTAATCGAATTTTCTTCGGCAAACTGTAATAGTTTATATCGTGCTTCAACAAAATCTGCCTCAGATAATGTACCTTCTTCTGCATTGAAAGTTCTTGCATACTTGTCAACACCATCCATCAACATCTCATAATTATCCAGATATTTCTGCATACCAAGATCGGATGCTGTCAAAGGTTTACCAAGTGCATCACCTAATACATCATTGATTTCTTGCACATATGCTTCGATACGATTCTTGGATTCTTCCAAACTGATATCATCATCGCTGATAGTCAAAGCATCAGTAATAACCTGTTTGAATTGATCGCCCGTATCGGCATTTGCCATTGCTGATTGCAGAGGTACAAGAATATTAGTTTCGATTGCACTTTCTAATTCTTCTCCACTTAGACCACTAAAATCGTCACCTTGAAGAATATCACCCCAATTCAAACCACTCACAATACTACTAAGAGCAGACTGCATTTCGTCATTGCCCGTCATTGCAAGGTATGATCCAGAAGAGTTCTGCATCCACATATTGACATACGATGCAAATTCAGCGTTGCTTGTAGATAACGTAGCTTTTGCTGATTGCATTTCGGTATTTGCTGTACTCACAAGACCAGAGTAGTAATTACGAATTTGCGATTGTGTAGTTTCATTGAGTTTTGAGAAATCGTATACTGTTGCTGATTGAATAGATTCGATGCCATCAGATATACCATCGCTAACAGCTTGCATATCTTGGCTAATAATTGCATCTGATATATCAATACCAGCTTTATCCATATCAGCTAAGAAGTCTGCATAATATGTCTGTCGATCTAATTCTGATTGGAAATTTGCATCATTCTTCTCAACCATAGAATTAAATTGAGATAATGACTTTCGATATTTTTCAATGTCTTTTGTTTTAGCATCAATAGTGCTATTGTTTGTCTTTGCTTCCTTACCGAACACTTTAGATTGATTCTCAAAATATGTGTCGATATTTTTATTGATTTCCTGTTGAGCTAATTGTTGCTCAATTTCAAGGAGATCCTTTAATTTTCCTGTGATTCCATCTACATTACCTTGTAGATCAAGGATGGCATTGCCATTATCATCATATCCCTTTGTGAGTTGTGGGAATACTTCGGCAAGCTGATTTGAAACGTCAAGGAATTCTTTGTATTCATCATCGGATAAGCTGATATTTTTACCTGTAAGCTGATTTACTCCCTGTGCGAGTTTGGCATACTTATTACCAGCTTCATCGACTGTATCTGCATTTTGTTTGATTTCAGATTGGAGCGATTTGATATTAGATTTGGCATCTTCGGCATTTTTCTTTGCTGATTCAAATGCTTCTTCCTGTGCTTGCTTATGCTTTTTGATTGCATGTACTGCAATAGCAGTAGCGGAAGCTGCCATAATGAACCATCCAGCAGGATTCATAATCAACCATGCGCCAGTAGCTTTTACTTGCGCCCAAGTAGCAGCAGCCATTGCTTTCATCTGTGCGATCCATTTAGGCATGGCAGAAGATGCTTGAGAAGTTTGAGCCGCAGTAACTCCAAGAGTCATTGCTAGTTCCTGTGCTTGTGCTTCGGTTAAGACACCACTGGCAACAGCCTGTTCAAGTTTCTTGGCTGTCAACTTAACAGTTTGAACTTCTTCGCCCTCTTTAGCAACAGTTAATCCCATAGATGTCATAACTTCTTCAGCTTTTGCTTCAGATTCTAACTGTGTTGCTAATACAGATTGCAGTTTTGTATTTGTTAATTTTGTCGAAGATTCCAACAATCCAGCTTCAACCATAGCTTGATACTGTGTAGCAGTAGAAGCTCCTTGTGTAGCAAGTGTCTGTTGAATCTGTGCATTTGTCAGACCTTGTGTTTTTAATAATAGAGCGGTCTGTGTTGAATCAAGATCGGAAAGAGCGTTGGCATATTCTTGGATTTGAAGTGATTCAAAATTTCCGTAGTTGGCTTGCTTGATAGATTGGATTTCTTGAATATAGGCATTTAATTGACTTTCAGGAATTTTACCAATATTTAATATGTCATTTTTATTAAGATCATTGGTAGCAATACCCATAGCATTTAATGTCTTAATTGAATCCGCTAAATCCCTAATGTCTTTAATTGTTTGTTTGATTTTCTATTTGTGAATATTGAATATAATTAATTAATTTGATATACTTTTTCAAAAAAGGAGGATAGTTTTTGTATGGGAAAAAGTTATGTTATTGAAGGGCAATATAAAAATAATAAAATAGATTACGGAAACACAAGAATATGGATTAAGTGCGAACCATATTCTCAAACGATGAACAAATTATCTATTTCTTCTTATACCGTCATAGACGAATCCAACAAAGACCAGTATTCATTCTGGAAAGGTGCTTTAGGCGTAGCATTATTTGGTGGCTTCGGAGCAATAGCAGGAGTAGGCGGCAAGAAGAGTAAGGAATATCTTGTTGCTGTGGAATGGAAAGACGGAGAGAAGAGTTTGCTTTCTCTGGATGAAGATGCATATAAGGTATTTGTTAAGAGTATGTTTTAAAGAAAGACTATAAATGGTAGAACTAATTAACTGTCAAAAAATATATTAAAAAGAGCAGGTGTGTACATCACCTGTACAATTTAATATCCAATAAAGCAGTAGTAAGGACTTGTTAGATGAAGATTTTTATTTCGCTATACAAAAAAATAATACAGAGCCATAATTTATGACTCTGTATTACCTCATGTGTTAAACTCATGTCAAAGACAATTGTTTAAGTTCCTCCTGATGTCACATATCTATCAGCTAATGGACACCCATTTCTGTTTGATATGGTACAAATCAAGGCTAATGGACACCCATTTCCTTGTTTGTATAAGGAAGTATACCAAATAATAAACTTACTGTCAATATTAAAATAATTTTACCAATCCATATGAGTGAATATTTGCTTTGTATCCATCATATATCTTAGGTTCTAAAATATTCCACATAGAATGTTGAATTTTATGTCCATTTATATACCTTACACAATTATAGGCAACGATATCTGCTATTTGCAATCCAATACTGTTTTCTTCTTTTACAGTAAAACTCGTTGTGGTTATATATTTATCAATTGCTTCTGGAATATAAATATTAGTACCATTTTGCAGAATATTAAAATAGTGTTTTTGTATTTTTCTATTCTGTGTTTCTTCTCTCGATTCGAACACTATACTTCCACGAGCTTTATTTTTTATTAAAAAATGTATATAACTATTTATCACAGAAGAGAAAAGTATCTCATATATATCATGAGAAAAATCTGGATATTCGTCAAGATACTCCTTTACATTAGTATATGCAGTTATTATTTTAAGGTCTGTTTTATTAATGGTATTTCTAAGTGAAGTCCAAAATTTAGTACATATATCGGCATTTGAACATAGGATCTTAAAATCTTTTTGCTTTTTAAGGATATCAGTATAATGAAATACGATATTAGAATTTCCTAAAATAGATTTTGTATTCTGTATAGATGGTATTAAAAACTTTTTGTAATTATTTCTTGATATTATAATACCACCGAGTAACAAATATGGATTTGCTTTTGTTTCTGCACTTTCGTCTAAAAATAATATATAATCTGAGTTTGCCATAATAATCCCCCAATCATTAGTATTATCTCACATTATATACTAATAATCGACAAAATACTATCAGAACATATGTTTATAAAGAAACATGAAAGAAGAGTAGCCAACAGACTACTCTTCGTAAAAGATATTTATAAATCTTTAATCAGATTCTTCCAATAGTTATATCTTGCGGATACATTCTCTGGATTAGATGTTCCATTCTGAACGAATAATTTGTATTCTTCGTTTTCATCATAGTGTTCAATAAAATCAATTACAATATCGACAAACCGACTAAACGATTTTTTATCTCTAGTAATTCTATATGCAGAATAGAGTACCATAGGAATAGAAGTTGCAGGCAAATCATCAATCGTTTCAAAAGCATTTTTCATTCTATTCAATGCTTCTTCTAAAGTGTTCATTTTTTCAATATATTCATCTCCATGTTCTGCAACAAAATTATTCATATCTTTTGATCTGAATGAAGTAAAATCATTTTCTTGATTTGTTGCAATTAACATAAGTGTCTGGATAATCCAATCACGAGTTGATCCATTTTTCTTTTGTGCTTTAGAAGAAATCATGCTAATAAATTCATTATTTGCCAATTGAGATACTTTAGCATTAAATTCATTAGAGCCATACACCACTCGTAATTGTTTTGGATTCAATGGTTTCCCTGAATTTTGTCTTCTAAACATCTCTCTAACATCTTCATCAGTATAATCAGAGATTTCGTAAATTTGTATTTCAGCATCAAGTAATGCACCCTGAGTTGCCTCATCTAGTTTGGTATATTTCTTTTTACTAATATCTTTTTCTTCGCCATTAATCATAACAGGTAAGAGATTGGCTGGTAAAGCAAATTTATCATTAATAAAATCACGCAAAGTTGACAATCTCTGAACTCCATCGATAACAGCATATACTCCATTATCTTCTACAGCATACGTAGGATTAACTGGATATTGACGTAAAATTGAATCAATTAAAAATCCCTTTTGTTGTGTGTTCCATTGACCTTCATCTCTTTGAAGTTTATGTGTTAATACAATTCCACCATTCCCTAATTTACTTACAATTGACGAAATTGTTTTTGTACGACATGTTGATTTCATGAAATACCTCCTAATTTTTAATTATATATGATATTTACCATATATGGATTAAAAAATCAAGAAATATTATAATCTGGAATACAAATATACGAAAACGCACCTTTGACGAACGTATATTCTCTATATTTAATTGTCAAAATATGGTACAATAATACCAAGCTGATTGTATATGAGCCATCGTATCTCATATCATCGCACGACATGAAGCTTGGTATCATTTTCTTATATATACCATACGAAGTACCAATTTATAGTTTGGTACGAACTATGGAAATAAATATTCAGCCCTTTCTGGGCAATAATACAAATTTCCCAACTTTACGCTATACTATAAAGAAGGGAGGGTAGAATTGTTAGTAGTTTTAACACAATTATTTAAAGTCTTAGGTTGTACAGGATTATGTTATTTTGGATATTTGGTTCTCAAATTAGTAGTAACGATACTGATTTGCAAAAATCCAAAACTCAGTGATGAGAAAGTAAAATACATAACCCGTATGATTTCTAAAGACAAACATCAATCTAAATAATTTTATTCTTTTGTATCAGCCATAATTTATTTCCTTTCAATCCTGTGGAAGTCATCTTTGTGATGGCTTCCACTTTATTATTCTCTGTTTTGTATATCAAATTAATTAACTATATTCAATTCACTCTATACTACTTCTTTAGTTGGTCTGATTACCAACGAGTATAGACTATTACAAATTATATAATAGAAACTAGACTGTACTTCCATATCTCATTGAGACATCGTGCCTTCCAGTCGTTGAACCTTCGTCCTATAAAATAGGAGGGGAGTGTGCCTTAACTCCTTTCGCTTGGCTGCGGACATGTAATCTTATATAATAATTGCCTATGTTATTATATCATTCACTTAGCATTATTGGTTAGCATATGAATAAACATCAACTTTTCCTATCTTTCGATTCTATCATATATACTATTACTAATATATATTTTTGCATGATGCTAATTATACAATCCCCGTTTCAATAAAAAATTTATTGACAATTTGACACCCAACATTATTTTAATTGGCGTTGCAGCATGGTATCACTACCATGAAGGACAAAATCGTTCTTTTGATTTATCTCTACCAATAAAAGCAGAAATACCTGCTAATAGAGTTTTACCAACTCCTATTTTATTAATAATTACACCTAGAACATTAGAAATTCCAGTAAGACCACTAAGAATATTGCTAATATCTCCACGTTTAACTGTCTGCTGTACAATCCCAACCCAAGTCTCTTTTAATTCATTGAGCTTATATGCTAGAGACTGCTGTACTGTTTCCATTTCTCGATCAGAACTACCAGCACTTTCATTCATCTCTTTTAAGGCTTTATCAACAGCTTCAAAGTTCTGAATCAAAGCCGCACCACCTTGGGCTTGTGTACGACCAAAAGCTTTTAGAAGGTAATCATTTTGCTGTTTCTGTGACATTTCATCCCAAATACCAGCAATTTCTCTGAAATAATCGGTTAAATCTTTAAATTCTGTAGTTGAACCAGGCTTAAAAACAGAAATACCTTCGGCATGTTCCGCTGTTTTTGTTAAATTTACTAATTCACCAGTAATATTTTTCAAGTCAGAAGAATATTCTTCTGTGGTTTCATCAAATGAACGCAATCTTAAAGCAACACTTCTGAGGGAAGTACCACTTTTTTCTGCATTTTGCAAAACTTCTTGTATACCTGAAAATAGGGCAAAAGCATCTTTCGTAGAAGTCCCAACAGCAGCAAGAGCAGCAGCGGAACGCTCCATACCATCAATAATATCTTGGTTATCTTCAGCCATTGTATTGCCCAATTGATTTATTGGATCCATGATTTCAGATTTAACTTGATCTGGATCTATTGACCACGCTTTCATGATACTGACAAGTCCAGATTGCGATTCTTCTGTACTCATACCAGGAGAAATTGAAGCGAACTGCGAACTCAACTTTGCCATTTCGGTTGATGCTTGTTTCGAGCTGTATCCAAGTCTTGACCACGAACTTGCTTGATCAATAATTTCTTTTGTAGTTACGCCCATTTGTTTCGCAACATCATTAGAATCATAATAGAATTGATTTAGCTCACTTCCACTCATAGACGTTGTCTTTTTCAAATCGACCAATGCATAATCAAGTTCATTTATTGTGCTAAACACTTTTTTTCCAGTATTAATAGCATCATAAAAACTAAACATACCAGCTACTTGAGCAACCATTTGATGTAATCTACTTGTCTTAAATATATCCCACAAACTCTTGCCAGCTCTGCCTGCTTGTTCTTCGGCATTTACAATATCAAGAATTTTTCCGTGAATAACACCTAAACTTGCGGAAGGATTACCAGATTTAATTTGATTATAATAATCTCTGATTTCAGCTTTTGCTTTTTCGGACATATTAGAATTTTCACGAAGAATTTGAGAGATTTTATTTAATTCTTTTTCGCCAGCTAATTGATCGTATCCTTTTTGGGCGGCTGTCATATTTTGAACAGCAGATATTGCTTGCTTTAACTCAGATTCATATTTATCCAATAAATCTATATCTTTAGATGTAATCAATTCATGAGTACCGACATCTTGTAATGCTGCTTGATAGGTTTTAAGAGCTTCTGATACGGTATTAACATTCTTAATATACTCATCGCTTGCCCAACCACCATCGTTAAATTTCTTTAAGGTATCACTATATTTATCGGATTTTCCTCGATATGTAGAAAGTTTTTCAAGTCCATTTCCAACTTTTTGTTGGTTTGTTTCTTGTAATTTCTTCTCAATTTTATCAAGTTGATCATACAAGCTATTCAAAGAACTTTCAGATTTGGCAACCTGTGACTCAGATAAAATAGGTTGTTTCTGTAGTTGAGAAATCTTTTCTTCGAGCTGAGTCATCTTTTGTAGATCACCATCTTCAGCCTTACCACTAGAAACACGTTTTGCAACCTCGGAATATTGTCTAATCGTTTCAGTTAATTTATCATAAGCTATTTGATTCTGTTCTTTCTGATAGGCTTGTTCTTCACGTTGAAATTCTTGATATTTTTTCTGATTAGCTTTAGATTGAGCTTCGATTTCAGCTGTGATTTGTTTCTGAACTTCTAATTCTTCCTTGGATTGATTAACCGAATCCTTTTTTACATCATACCCAACAATATTTTGACGCAGTATCTGACCTTTTTCAGTTTTGGAACTGATGCCATAAATTTCTGTAGAGCCACGACTATCTTTTAAAGTGTATGAATCATGAAATTTTCCATCTGCATCAGCAAATGATTGACGAGTAATCTTTACAATATCAACTAATTCTGATTTTGTCCTATCAAGCTTTTGTAATACATTATCAAAGCTATCAGTTGGAATATCTACCTGATTAAGCGTTTTATCTAAATATTGAGCTTGAAGAATCATTTGAGCAATTGGATTTTCATTTAAAATATTAGACGCAACCTGCGGAGTAGAAGCAGAAGTGCTCTTTATTTTTACTAACTCAACTTCAAGTTCTTTGACACGATTGGTAAGATCCGTAACTTCTTGAACAGAAGCAGTAACATCTAAACCACCATTAAAAGCATTAACGAAATTCTTCGCAGAATTAGAAATGTCATCAAGTTTACCTGCAATACTTCCTAATTGAGCAATTACCTCTGTAAGCTCAGTCTTCCCGAAAATGTTTTCCAAAGGATTTGTGTCACTTGCGGCTTTCATTTCATTGAAGGTTTTTGTTACTTGTGACATAGCAGAGGAAGCTTGAGTCCAATATTTCTTATCTGTATCAGATTTTAAAACATCTTGTCCGTTGAACATTTGTTTTGCTTCATTACGCATATTTTCAATAAATTTTATATATGCTTGAAGTTTACTCATTGAAGTATCATATTGATTTATATCAAAGTCAAAAAACTTATCTGTAATTATCTGACCACCAACACCAGACATCTTAATATGATCGAACAATCTCTGATATGCTTGTAGCGCATTTGATATCTTAGCTTGTGCCTTCGATTCCATTTCTGTATCAGAGCCAAAATCTATATTCATATTAAGTCCAATGCCTTTTACGCTTGAACTTAATTCGTTGATTGCTGATTCAATATTATTTATTATTTGCAGCAATGGCGTTAATTCATTGCCATCACCGACATCAGATAGAGTAGACTTAATATCTTTAATTGATGTAGACATTCTACCTGATACTTCAGATACAAAATGATTAGATAATGTTGTAAGCGATGTATTAATTGATTTAATATTATTGACTAATTCAGTTCCATCATTCATTGATGAGAATGCTTTGCCAATATTACTAATATCCTTGGTAACAGAAGACAACTGAGCAGACAAGTTTTCAAACTGCTTGAAATTATTTGTCCCCTTACCAATTGAATCGAGCATTGTATCCAATTTACGGATAACACTTTCTAACGTTTTTGTATCTAAATCTAATTTAATTTTTCTATCTTCTTTTGTAACTTGATCAATAGAATTCTCTGCATTCAATAATTGTTTCCGCAGATCTTCTATATCGAGTTCAATTTTCGCCTTCCAGCTTGCAACGCCTGACATATATACCTCCTAACTAACTAAATAATTTCTTTGCTTTATCATCTATAATTTTCTGAACACGTCCTCCGAAGCCACTTTCAAAATCTTTGCTAATAATATGAAAAGGAGGTATACTTTGATACATCATCCAACGACCATGACCATGCTCCCCGTTCATAAACATAAAATCAAAAGCTTTACTAGCATCCAATATTTGATCAAACCATCCAGCATAATTCATCATCGAACTAGAATCAACTTGCATAATTAGAAGATTACCATTCACAATTGTTTTTGCGGATTGAAACACATTCATAAAATTGTTTGTCCTTGAATAAAAAGCTGGTGTATAATCGCTATACCAACTGATCAATGAATCATAAACCGACTCTTTAAATAATTGATGAATTTCTGGTGCTGCTATCCTCGTTAACTGATGTTCTTTTTGTCTAACATCCTTTAGAACAATCTTTGTTAAATCACCTTTTGCCAATTTCATCACCTCCACAATTTCACTATTTATTCACTAAAATAGGAGAGCAGTATAACCACTCTCCATAAGAAAAACCCTATGCTTTTGACGGACATAGAGCCTGTTTATTTTATTTATTATATATGATATAATTATTATACCTGTGGTAAATATAGGTAGATAGGAATAGTAGTAATGGAAACCGCTTGTTCAGTTGTTTCTGTCTGTGTTGCAATCGCAGGATTAATATACACAATTTACAGAGACAATAAAAAGAAATAGTTTAACCAACTATACGTAAGAATCAAAAAATACGAGTATCTACTTAATATTATGAATTGGATAGGACGGTAGAAGACCAGTCACCTTCTGCTACACGAAACTATAATACCAAAATCCTATATTTGCATAAGTCCTTGAGGTACAAATGATATAAGTAGAGAAAGTATTTACTTGACAATGTTAATATAAATGTTATAATTAACAATTGAACAAGCATAATATAAAATCCATTACGAATGTTGTGTTCCATATCTTTAATGCAATCTGACTAATTGCACATGCCAAAGATGTCAAAAGGAGACAACTGTAAGGAGGCAGGAGATAGCATCATATTGAAAAATGTGGTGCTATCTCTCGTTTTGCTTCAATTTACAATTTTTACCAAGTAAGTTTTTCTGTTACGAGAATAGGTACAAATCCAGATTTTTCAAAGTCATGTTTACGTTCATATTCCTGAATCAACATCATTGAAGTCTTTTTATTAACGGCTCTGACAGCCAGTTTAATATCATCGACAAAAGTATTATCTGCTCCTAAAAATACTGTATCTGTATCAATATCTCCAATACCTGCTTTTGCTCTAAACGTTCCTTTATCTCTTGTACCAAGCTTGATTAGCACATAAAATTCGTTTTCAATCTTCATCAATCTTTATTCCTTTCAAAATGTAAACATATTCATTGTTGTGATAATCTTCATTTGATGAATAATTTTCAAATTCAAAACTATGATATGTTAATTCACATTCAAAGTCATCTCGTGTCATTGGATCAATCCTTAACTCATGTATTCTAATTGTTGCTATTTTATTTCCTGAAATCATACAGTCATATAATAGAGGACTAAATGACAGCAAACGAATTACCATATTACTATTGGAAGTGTAAGAAACCGACTGAATGAACCCACCTTCAAGTTTGAAAATAATATCATTATCTAAAATAAAATCCACAGAGGTATATCTATCAAAAAGTAAGAAATCATATTTTTTGTCATTGCCAATAATTTTAAATTCTCCAAGATGACTTATATTGTTCATGTCTTACACCTCTGTAAAACCGCCACTCTTCGCCATCTCAACGACTTTAAGCAAATCTTCTTTTGGAATGCCATCAATCTTTTTACTAATTATATCTACAATCGGTGCGAGAGTAGCATTTGCCAAATCAGAAATTCTTCCAATCTGTTTGCTAATAAACGCCTGCGCAGTTGTTTCGTTAAACTGTACATCCGACTGCTTCATGGATAGAATTGTCTTAAATTCACTTAACTCACTCATTGGAATAAGCGGTTCTCTTTGTTCTGAACCAACAATTAAAATGTCAAGTAAACCAGATGATTTAAGTGCATCATATCCCTTGATGAATCCTTTATCATCCTCGTCAATCTCAAGGTCGGTATATAATTCAATCACGGCACGACAAAACTGTACATACTGAGCAACAGAATTGATTTTAATCTTATCTGTTTTACGATATTTTGTTTTTCCATTGTCATCATAGACTTCCTGTTCAAATGTTGTCCTATCTACAATTAACTGAGCGTATGCATCTTTCTTAACAATTGATACATATGGTGTAATCTTAATGCCCTTTAATAAAGATTCTTTCAATGTACTGTTATTATAATTATTATATTTTTCAACCAATTCTAAAATTTTCATATTTTATTTTTTATACTCCTTTTATTCCTGATTTTTTGCAAATAAAAGAAGCCGATATACATCGACTTCTTAATCAACTTTATGTACTGAATGGTAGTAGCATCCACTTGGCATTTTTGTGTTTACCAATATTCTTTGTGACATATTCGTGAACTTCCTCTAAGCATCCACAATTTATGTCTTCAAGAGTTTGATATTCAAGCGGATCACTCTCATCAACACATACGAGCTTATAAAACACTCTTCCTTCCATATTCAATTGTTCCTCCCAAGAAATTATTTCAGACAAAATAATTCGTATAAATCTACCTTGAGTGCTTTTGATATAGCAACGGCATGATGTAACCATATATCATTTGTGTCTTCATTTTCAATTTTGTTTAACGCAGATACTGATATACCAGTTATCGCAGACAAACGCCGCAAAGAAATATTCTGTTGATTTCTGTAATACCAAACTTTATTTTTCATATATGTAGTATGTGTGAATTATTTTATCTTATACATATACTACTACAATATGTGTCTACTGCATTAAACGTTTACCTAATCACTATAAAAATCCAACTATACCCATCATTTGTTACAATTGTTGTCTTCTGAGAAAATGCATCATATTTGATATATGATATCTGTGGTGATGTATCACATATATGATTGTACATATGGGAGTCAATCATGTAATTATGAGAAGAGAGCAGTGAGTCTATTTCTTCTGAGTACATTTTTTTGCCTCACGTCTTAATTTCTTTAATGTGTCATATTCCACCCAGCCGCCATATTTGAGATTTCTACAAATAAACGTCAGGTTAGTTTCTGGGTATTTAGCCCATATCATTTTTCTTTTTAAAAGTGACATACTATCTGGATTGCCCTTCACATCAAAAACCTGTAAAGTGCCATCAGACCATATAACATTAAAATCACTTCTATATTTAATAGGTAAAATTGTTTTACCTTTATATTTAAATTTATCTTGAAGAACATATTCTACTTGACGTTCATATGATAATATTTCTCCACTTTTCATCTTGGGTTCGATATACTCTTGTAAAAATCTAAGCTCCGTTAGACTGTCATAGGTTACGCCATTATATGTCCGATTTTTCTTACCTTGTTCTGAAATATCTACATGATATTTTGATTTTGTTCTTGCTATTCCTTTTCACTCCATTCTAAAATAGAAGAGTGGCATCCGAAGAAACCACCCTTTCATATTATTTATCATATTTTAATTTCACTTCGACTGGGATTATCGAAAGATGCTCCATACAATAATTAAATTTCGCATCACCATGATGATTTCCACCAATAGCTTTGTAGGCAGAATGTAGCGATACAAATTCATCTACTTCATCTTCTGGTATACCACCAATGTTTAAATAATGTTTATATTTTTGATTAATTCTATCAGCCAAAGATTCCTTCTGTGACCAAATCATGTTTTCCATTTGTTTATCTCTGATTATATTTGATTCAGTAAGTTTTGATATACTCTCAGTTAATTCTTTTTGAATTGCAAAGCTTTGTTCTCTATCATGAATTCTGTTTTCAGAATAATTCTGAATGGCTACCTGAGTATCCTTAATAGAATCTTGAACTTGATTAAGTCCTTCGGAAGTTTTAATCAATAACTCATGATCTTCATTTTTTTTTCGAACCCAACTTACAGGTTTTTTTATAATTTCTGAAAATTTACCAATTAAAGTAGCAGCAGTAACAATAACAGAAATAATAAGAAATATAAGAATCAATACACTAAGAAAATTATACTGAGATAACTGTTGAAGTGCTTCTATCATGGTTGCACCTCACTTTATTTCTCTTTGAATTTTTCAATTAAATTCTTAAAAGCTTCATAACAACCTGTAGATGCCAAGCCGGAAATTAAACCACCAAGTAAAATTTCAGGGGTGAATTTTCCATTGATCCAGATATTTAGTCCTACGCCAAGAACACCCATAATGACAGGAATAAAAGAATTAATCTTATCTGTCTTCACAACATTCTTGAGCATATAACCAATACATAAACAAATGCCTACAATAATGGGAACTGCATATTCTGCTAAAAATCTTAAGTCCATATTAATTTTCCTCCTTATTCATCCACGACCAATCTATGATTTGACCACAGAGAGGACATGGTGATTGATAACAATTCAACTCTGTATAACAACGTTGACAGTATGGATATCCACCGTCTAATTCTATATCTGGTTCTATAGGAGTTGAGATTGGTATATTTTTATATTTTTCATTCATATAAATTACCTATGAAAGCTCATAATTACACCACTTTTTATATACATCTGATGTAGCTGTCTTTAAAAATACCATCGCTAGAATTGCATTATCTTTATCATCAATGCTTGTATAAATATCTATTGGATACACATTATTCTTAATATATAATAATTGCTGTTTTGGATTGACAATACGAACAACTTCATGTGGTAAATAATTTCTCGCTTCCTTTAAATTTGTTTCTACCATATTTTCCTTTCGATCCTTTATTAAACGTAAAAAATAGGGGAATATAACTAACACTATTGAATAGTAAAGTTACATTCCCCTATCAGAATTTTCAAAATCACTATTCATCAATAACACCATCGTCTTTAACCTTTTTGACTTTGGATTTTCTATAATACTTATTCGTTGGAATATCTGTACTCTCATCTGAAATAACAGATTCATCTTCCTTAATAACATCATCAGTTTTTTCAACTGGTTTTGTTTCTTCGTTAATCTTCATAATTGCCTTTTGGTAACTTTCACCAAAGTCTGCAATCCGAGATAAATCTAGTTTATCGAGCTGCTTCTTTGCGTCATCTGCTGAAATCTTTTTGTCTTCATAATCAGAAGTAACAGTATAAATATCCTTGCAATTTTCAGAGCAATATGCAAAATACCATGTTGGTTTATTTCTATCTTCTGGTCGGCATTGAGGACAGAAAAGATGCTCGCCCCTGCACACGCAACAGGTTCTTAAACCTCTTTTATTCATTTATTCATCTCCTTAAATATAATAAGAGGGCAGTGCATAACCGCCCTCAATATTACTCATCAGATTAGGCTTCCTCTTCCTCGTCAATGAAGTAGATTTCAACCATTTCCTGACCAACAGAACATGTGTCTGTAAGAATAGCACCCTTGTAATCCATTGTCTGAGAATCTCCACCCTCAAGAGCAATAGATACTTCTGGAGAAGGGATAAATGATGGAATGTGAATAACAACTGCACGATAACCACCATTTACATTACACTTATCAACAGCGAGAGCCTTGAAGTACAACTCGTGAGCCTTTGGATACTTATCACCAGAGATAGTAATCTTTGCACCACTCTTAACGTTCTTCTTGAACTTAACAAGATACTGTACCTCATCTGTGTCTGTTGGTGGTGTAAGTGTATTTGCATCGGCATCAACCTTAAATTCTGTTGGAGATACATCTGCACCCTTTGTATATGCCTTGCCGAGAGAGCCATTTGTTGAAAGTGCGTTTACAACGAATGAATCTGCAACTGCATCAGTGATATCTAGTGTTTCACCAGCCTTTACAATCTTAAAGATTGGCATAACAATTGCCTTTTCTGCCGTTGCAACTTCTGCATCAGTTGCAGAAACAATCTCTGCGATAGCAAGGTTAAGGAAAGCGTTAGTAGCTGTGATTTCACCAGTCTTACCAGAATATTTTCGATATACAAGGTTTCCATCCTTATCCTTTACATCTGTTGAATCTGCTGTGATATCAATTGTCGCATTCTGAAGCTGTGTAAGTGCATAAAGAGCCTTATCAGCTAAAGCACCATAACCGAATTGAAGACGGTCAATAATTACGTCACCTAACTTAAATGCCATAATAAAAATCCTCCTTAAAAATATAAAAATTTGTATTAAAAAAGAGCGACTAATAAATCGCTCATAGTTCACTAACTATTCATGCAATTCACGCATGAAATTAAATTGTTCTTTTGGAACTTTACTTACATCACAGAATCCACTATATGATCCTGCCATAAGTGCACGACTTGATTCATAGACTTGTAACCTTTGTACTGAGTCCATAAATTCACAAATTCCCATTTGTCGTAATTCTTGCAATTTGTATTTGAATCCTGGATGGTTGACACAAGCAGACACCAATGGTAGAAGAGTAGAAGTCTCTTTCTCAGTCCGTTGTGCTGCGTTCATCCTATCTTCATCTATCATCCATTCCTTTGTGATTTTCCCTTTTGCCATTTCAATTTTGGGATGAATATTGAGAATAGACCTTACATATTCTGCAATCTGATTGTATTCAGATTCCTTTAATATAAAGTCCTGATCTTTGTCGTATAGACATAATTCAGAAGTATCTGAATCAGGTAATTTTATATTCATCAATTGCATTTTTTCGATTTTATAATCTGGGAAAATTAACCGCATTGCGGAAAAATCAAATGAAGGAATTTTATTTAGAATATCAAAGACTTCAATATCATGTATTTTACACCAATCTATTTGTGCATCCCAAAGCATCACACGAATCGAAGTAGAGTTATACAGAATAGGAGATAAACCAGAATAAAACTTTGATTCACCCATATTTAAAATATCATAAATCTTAGGCTGCACAATTTTGATTCCTGCGACATAAAAATCTTCACCGAAGTACATCGCAAGTGGATCAAATTCATATTCCTTTTTATTCTCAGTCTGTTTCTTTTGCGCATCAGCTAAAACAGCAGCTTGAAGCCCATCCAACATATCAGTATTTTGCTGTGCCATAATATCACCGCCTTAACTGATAATTATTTACACTCGTTATACCATCTGTTGTTTTATAAATTCCATTAGTATCAACAACTTGGAATACAAGAGTGCGAACAAGATAATTATTATCTGTCGTAGATTCCTTTGATGAGACAAGATGTGTTTGCATTCCAAATATATTAGACCAATTAAATCGCTCTCTTATAATAGAAGCAATAAGATCATGTCTTGGAATGCCTGTTAATTTGTCATTTCTATCATTACCATGAACAAAAATAGTAAATGTAACATTTGTGTATTTTAATGCATCTTGATAACGAGGCATCTCATCAAAAGATACTTGATAACAGATGTAATGTTTTACTTCAGTCTGAGTATCAGGAATAAACAAATAAGGACGGATATTGGATGTTCCACCAAAATATCTATCCCATTCCCCAAGAGGTTCATGCTCTTTTGTATCTTCGTTCCATTCCCAGTTGATATTACCATCATCGTCAAAAAGTTCAGATTCTAATGACTTCTCATTAAGTGCATATAAAAGACATGGATTAAGCATAAGTGCCTTTTCAATCTTTTTCTTATACTGAATATTTTCATCATCAGGAGTAGTCTTATATGCACGAAGTTTGTTCAACAAGTCATTCTTTGTAACTAATTTTTCTTCCATAAAACACCTCCTATTCAGTTAATTCTAACGGCAAAATTTCAGATTCAATCGGTAAGTTATCCTTAATAATTTCACACTTAACAGACAATATTTTGCCGATAGTAGAAGTGTCATTGGGAAACTTTACTTTCTTTTGGTTGTACTCTGTACCAGCTCGCCATGTTACTTTATCAGTCCAATCTTCATCGTCAATAGAGCAAGTCCACGTAAAGGTTGCATCAGCATATTCAGTTGTAATATCTTCATTGGAATCATTGAATAGATTTACTGTAAGATTTTTATAAGAGCCACCAACTTTAATTGTTGAAGTGGATGCTGAAATTCTTGCTGTGATAGAAGATGGTGGAGTAGTTGGAGTAGATGGATCTGTTGGGGCAATTTCTGAATCGAAATAGTTCGCATACATTTCGCCCGTTTCAAGATTGACATAATCCGTATGCTCGTTCCAAAATGCCGTATATATAGTAAGTTTTTGAATACCAAATGGCATTGAATTTTCAACCTTGGTCACTGTCCATACGGTAGGATGTTCTGTTAAAGCACTTACTACAACTCGCATATTTTTAGAATCTTCAGAAGTATACCAAAACTTCTCTGTAATAGAGTTCATTGGCAACCATATCTTATCCTGATTATCAGTATGTGTAAAATATCGGTCGGTGTAAGTGCCTATAGTGTAGGAATTCTGTTGTCTTAAACAACACCACATACGTCTCTTGATGCGCTTATCATTAGATTTTTCAATCCATGTAAGTTCGTAATTTACTGGTAAAATCAGATACTTTGGAAACTGATTTGCAGGTTCATCACGACAGACAATCCACTTATGATAAACCCCTTTATCATCTGGAACGTCCACAAAAAGTCCTATCGGAAATGTTGCCCCATAGCGTTTCCTAAAATCAGTCTCATAATAATAAAGGTCATCACCTTCATTGAATCTTACAGGCTGACTTGGACGAAACATAATATAGTATTCCACTTGATCTTTATCCATTGACTGATAAGATTTGATAATAAACTTTGCATCTATTTTTGTCTTATTGGTATTTTCATAAGTCATACCTTCAGCAAGAGAACGTGTA
>ERZ779725.160-NODE-160-length-46751-cov-4.207684_pt1 | contig 46751 bp, 47 predicted proteins | sample MGYA00511890_ERZ779725 | MGnify/ENA primary metagenome ERZ779725 (study PRJEB29588, sample SAMEA2148549) | human gut metagenome | biome: human gut; feature: human-associated habitat; material: faeces | place: Denmark | collected 2008/2010 ...
TGCCGATATCGCCGTCCATCGTCGTACCCTCGTCAAACTGAATGTCGAAGAAGCGCAGGGAGTTGATGATGATTTCCACCGCGCCCTCCACATAGCGTTTGTCCTCGGTGCCCTCGATTCTAAGGAAAAATTTTCCACCGGACTGATGTGCCAGCCTTTCGTCTACGAACGTGCCGCAGAGATTGCCGAGCTGAATGAACCCAGTCGTATTTTTCCTTTCCAATAATTTCTATATTTCATCAAACTGGAAGCTGTACTATTCAAACCATGCAACGGCGCGAATTGGCGATCCATCACATGCATCTATTTTTAGTGGAAAACAGCTGAACCAGAAAAGATCTGATCCGCATTGTTCCAAATTGCAAAGGTTTTCAATATTTACGATGTCTTTGGCTGCAAACAATGCTTTGTGCCGTGTCAGATTCTCATCTGCAATGAGATCAAGCCCGATTACATCAAAACCGATGCCCTTATAGCATCCGTTCAGAATGTGCTCCAACACAGCTTGATCAATGCAGGGATAGTCGCCGAAATAAGCCTCTGTCCCCCAACGCTTGTCCCATCCAAGGTGAAATAGCAGAAAGTCTGCTTTTTCGATTTTTTCGCCATAGAGTGCAAGTAAATCCATCGTAATCGGTTTACCTTCATGCAAGAATGAACTTCCCTTCACATCTAATCCACTGCCTCCAAACACCCAAAATGGTCGAGTTGCCATACATTTCGGCACCGCAGACAGGGTATTTTAAAATTCCAGATGAAAGATGCACCTTTTCTGTCCGTCTTCTGCCATAGGAGATTTTACCGCTATAAACCGGATTCTGTATAATCCTTCTGATAAGAGCAGCATCAAATAACGGATTTTTACCATTCTGTCTGGCTATCTTATGGATTCCATGATTTTCAAGATACTTTGCAATTCCATTTACCTTCCCTGGCTTTCTGCATCCTTCCTTCCATTGTCTGAACACGAATGTTCTCACGTTCAATCTCTGCCACTGCTGACAGAACAGATATCATAAGCTTCCCGGCATCTTTGGATGAATCTGGAAAGTTTAAATACAAGAACATAAGATACTCCATCTTTTCCTGACTTAAGCATCATCACGCACATTCCCCTTTTTACCCGGATTATTATTTTTCCATTGCTTTGCAGTCTGACCAAATAAAGCAACATTTAAAAGATCTGCTTCACTGGCATATGTATAAGCAATCTGTTCTGGTGTTAGCTCTGGTGGAATCAAATTTTCCTTCACCGCATCCGTGTGAATACGGTAGTTCACCTTTGATAAAGCCCTGTTCAAGTTCCAGTCCAATGAAAATCGACTATTTTCATCTTGTTTTAACCTGCGGTAATCTTTCATAATATACAGTTGAAATTCTAGAGAAATCCACGTTGCAAATACCATAGCAATATCACTATATGCATAAGTTCCTCCACCATACCTGCCTGCTTTCGACACGATTCCAATAACATTTGTCTGTTCAATCCATTTGGTCGGTGTCATAACAAATCTGTTTAATCCAGCCTCACTTCTAACCGCCTCGAATTGCACACGGTTAAAATCCGGATTGTGAAGTTCTTCCCAGACTGCCAAAACTCAACTGTATTCCTGTTTTGCATCCAGTTCTGAATGACAAATCTGGGATCATTATCATTTCTGTATTTTGCGATATCTGTCAACGAAATATATTCATTTTCAAAATCCTTCGTGTAAATTCCAATATCAATACCCTTTGCATGAATAATTTCTCTAACTATTTTATTTGCCATCTCTATTTCTCCACAATGCTTTCCATCATATCCCATCCAAGACATTATTCCTTCGGTCAGATATGATAAGATAGGTATTATGAAAATCAGTATTGTTAATATTAGTCTTATTATGACCACTAATTATATCTTTTTATCTGGCAATGAAAGTAATCTGTCTATTACCGGATGAATGATTGCTGTCTCTGTAATCTGATTAATGGCACAAAGCTTTTTCCCTGCATCCTTACTGGATGCTCCACAATGATATACCCTCTCTATTTCTTCACCATAATCAAGTACAATCAATCTGTCGTGGCAATCCGGATTAGGCTTAATCCGAATCGTTGGATATTCATTTTGAAAATCCTTCACTAAAGAGTTCGTAAGAAATCCTCTCCCACCTTTTCCATTCTCTGTGAATAAAACAACTTCCACGCCATCTGCTTTCTGTGAAAGGTGCTGTAATGATTTTGCATTCATATAATCATCCACAACATAGATTGATTTCTTTGCCTGTTGATAGATTTCTATGTAAGCAATGTCAGCTTCTAACTTCTGACCTTTATAAATAACAAAATCCTTCTTATCTTTATCCGTAATGAAGTTGTCTGCTAAGATAGTCACATCTTTTTGAATGGAATCTACTTTTTTCTCCATTCGATCCTGTCTCTCCGTTATCGTTCCAACCTTCGCTGTTAAAAGTTCCATTTCATTTCTAGTAACAAACTGCTGATTTTGACTAATATAGTGACGCATCTCCCTAAAAGTGCGCATTATAAATATACTCTGCTGTTCTGCCAATTCTCCTCGAAGAACTGCCGCAAGCATATAAATTCCTTGTTCTGTAAATGCGTATGGTAGCTTTCTACGACCTCCTTCTTGCCCTTCAAAATAATTTATATTCCGTGAAGTCACAAATTGTGATTTCACCAATTCAACTTCTTCTTTAGTTAGTTGAAACATAAAATCTTCTGGAAATCTTGTCAAATTACGTTTTACTTGTTGATTTAAATTTTTAACTTGATAACCATAAATTTCTGCCAAATCCTGATCCAACATTACTTGCTGTCCACGAAGTATGTACACCTTACTCCGAATAGCATCTGTAGTAATCAATTCTTTTGTTCCTTCCATTATTCCTCCACAATGCTTTCCATTTTTGCTTGTTGGGGAGGTCTCCGTTCCACTCCGGTCCGCGCAGAGCAGACGTCCACCGGACGTCTTGCGCCCCCAATCCCCTTGAACTGCGGATAAACCGCCGAGCCACGCTAACGCCTTTTATCAATTCACTTTCTCTTCTTTGAATCGTCCTCATATAGATGAATAACTGCTTCAAGTGCCTTTTTCAAAAGTTCTGTTTGCTCATTATTCATCTTTTTTATTTCTGCAATATCCTCTTCATACAGCTTTCCTGTTTCATTTGCTTTCCTGGCATACTGATTGAGATTATTACTAATCCTTGTATCTTCATAGTTTTCACGCTCTATGATTCCATTCTTAGCTTTGACCTGTGCAATACATGCAAGCATCTCTGTGTTTCCAGGATCAAGCTTTAATAACTTATCTACATCCTTTAACTGTTGCTGCGTACTTTTAATTTGTCCATTGACTCCCTTTAGGGCAGTCTGTAATTTGGTGGTATCTCCGCCAATCTCGACAGTAATACCCATGATTCTGTTAGCCATGGCCGATACCTCGTTCCGTAAAAATGGGCATAAAAAAGCCCAGATTTCTCCAAGCATGAAAAAAGCACCAACCATTTTTGATTGATGCTTTCAAATTATTTTGTTTTTGTAAATCTGTTTAATTGCGTATCCACATCTCGTCCACCGTACATAACACGGATAATCGTAACCACTTGTGTATCATCATCCGGAATATATAGAACAAGATAATTGTCTACTGGCGCTACGCGTAGCCCTCGACTTTTCCATGGTTCCAATTCATATTGTCGATATCGCTTCGGCATATGATCAAGATCCATAATACATGCTTCAAGCCTATCAAGCTGACCACTTGCATTTTCTGGTACCTGCAATTCAAAAGCAATGTATTCGAAGATTCCTCGAAGGTCTATCTCGGCCTGATCTGAAATCACGATATCATAAATCATAAATTGTAATCTTTGCGAATATCAACAAAAACAGATTTTGCTGTTCTAGTACGACCAGCCTGCATATCCGCATATCCTTTCTCTAGTTCTGCATTCATCTGTGCTTCTGATAATGCACTAACGTCTACAGGACGAGCGGATGGCATTTTCACTTCAAAAGGGAGTCCTCTTTGAAGAATAATTTGTTTGTAAAACATATTTATTGCATTGGATGCAGTAATTCCTAATGCTGCTAAGATTCCTTCTGCCTGTTCTTTTACATCAGGCTCAATGCGCGCGTATAAATTTGCTGATTTTGTTGCCATAGTAAACACTCCTTTCGAGTTTTCTAACTATATTATATCCATTTGTCCGGACAAAGGCAATACAAAATCAATATTTTATAAATTGTTATGTTATGTTCAAACTCAACCCATGCAATCCCTACAAACAGTGCAAGTATAAAAATAACAGTTTGAAGCACAACATTATCCATTTTTTCAATAAAAAATACGAAAACTGATAGTGTAATAAAAAGCACACAACCAGAATTTGTACAATGGCACCCTCTAAATATTTTGTTCCTTTTTTCTTTCATTATCATAAACTTTTTTAGAGTAAATCACTGCTAATACTGATGCCACTATAATATATAATAGTAAAAAAATTGTACTTATTATTCCGTTCGCAAAAGCAGATGTAACAACAGTTAATCCTCCTGCAATGATAATACATATTGCCCCAAATCGATTACTTTTTCTCCAGGTATTATCATTAAATATGCTCCAGCTTGTCCTTAACCCTATTACTGCATTTTTCTTTGATTTAGTCATATAATTTCCAAGTACAATGAGCATAATCCCACATAAGATACAAGAAACTTTTGCAATATCAATTGTTGCCTTCGAGCCATTAACAATAGCTTGTTGAAAAGAAGCATAGAGAATAAAATAATGCAAAACCCCAAACATAATCGCCTGGGAAATGCCAACTATAGACAACAATTTCGCAGATGTTCTTGCTTCCATCTGTTCTTTTTCATTTTGGGACTTAACAGCCTTTTTCTCATATATGCAAATCAATATGTTCCAAAATAATGTAATAAGTAAAATGATAATAGGGAATATAAAACTTTCCATTTTACTTCCCCATCTGTCAGTATTTCCTGCCAAATCATGGTGCATAGGTATTGTATCAGGCATAAACTGAAGAACAATACTTGTAACAATCATTGGAATTGCGGCGAATATCCACATTGCTCTCTTACTTTTCATCTTCCTTACCTCCAGACTGATTAACCCATAAAATACTGATTGAACAATCTCTTTTTTCTTGTCGCTGGCAGCCTCCTTATTGACCTGTGCCATAGATCGGATATGAGTTCCAGGCATCTGCTTTGCACGGTCAGATACAATCACCTTATATGTTTCATTACCTGCCATAGACTACACCTCTTCGATTATGTCATCAAGGTATGCATCTAATTCATCCACCGTTGTTCCGGTTCTGCCTGCCATTCTGTCTTCTTCTACTGCAAGCAGTTCTTCACGGAGTTTTAGCATTTTCTCTCTTCTGTTATATGTTTCGATATCCATGACTACTAGACCCCCTTCTCCATTTTTTCACATTTTAATTTTAAAGATAAAAAATTCTTCATCCTGCAATGCTTTATATTCTATGTTGTAATTATTCAGGATATTGCTTACAATATACAAGCCTAATCCATTACTATTTTCCTTATTTAAATCAAATTTTACATCAAATATTTTATCCATATCCTTAATTTTATTGTTACCGTATGTATTCTCTATATATAACCAATCATTAGCTATCCCAATATTAATTACACCATTTACATCGGTATATTTTATCGCATTACTAATCAAATTAGATAAAATAATCTTTAATGCTGTTTTTCCTATATAAATATTCTCATCTGATATGTAATTATTGACCGTTATTTTCTTTTGATTTGCTAATATTTCGTATTTTTCTAATATATCTTCTAATGTATCATTTATTTTCAAATATTCTTCATCATTATTCAAGTTTTCTATAGAATGAACTGATAATATTTGAGAAATGTTTTTGGTCAAGCTATCAACGATTTCAATACATTCATTAATATAAGTATCTCTATCTTTATATTTTCCAATATTGTATTTCATATTTTCCAGTATTATTTTAAGACTGGCAAGAGGAGTTTTAAGTTCATGGGATGCACCTTTAAAAAAGTCATATTTTAACTTTTCTAATTTTAAAATTTCTTTATTTTTAAATTCCAAATTGTCAATCGTTATTAATAAAGTAGAATACAAATCATTAATTTGTTGTTTTAGTTCGCCAACTTCATCATTAGAGCTAACTTTTAATCGCGTTTCTTTATCAAGTTTCTTCATTTTATCAGTAACAATTTTTATTTCCTGTATATTATTTTTTATTAATTTTGCATAAATTAAAGAAATAATAGCAGAAAAGGAAATTGATATTAATAAAGAATATGGTAAAAATTTAACGCTTAAATTTTTCGCATCTTTTTGCATATCAGCTGTAGAAACAAATTGTAAATTTATTTTTTTACCATCATTAAGCTTTATTTCTCTTTCTTCAATTATCAAAGAATTACTATCGCTTTCTAAATTAACATTTATATCATCTTTGATTTGTATTTCATTTTTATTATTTTTTTCTTTTATAAATGCTTTTATTTCACTGCTCTTCGAATAAAGCTCCAAAGTTTGTTCTATATATTTCATTTCTTTTCCATTCATATTACCAGAAATTTCATCTGCAATATTATGGATCTTTTCTTTTCTCGTCTCCAAATATGTTTTAGGGAAGATAAAATAAACTAATAAATGGACTAATATAATTATTATTCCAAGAACAGAAAATATTTGTATGAACATTTTGGGAAATATCTTTAATTTTTTCATTTTATCTCCAATTTGTATCCTACATTTCTTATAGTAGTTATACAGTCTAATTGTAATTTTTTTCTAAGTTCTTTTATATATACATCTATTACTCGATCATAAGGAGCTTCTTCGCTATCTTTCCATACATAATCAATAATTTGCATTCTTGTTAACACTTGTCCATTATTATCCAATAAACATTTTAATACTTCTAGTTCTTTTGCATTTACATCTATCTCTTCTCCATTTATTTTAGCTGTATAGCTATTAAAATTAACTGATAGATTCTTATATTCAAACATCTCTAAATGTCCATAATTCTTCTTAATTAAGGAATCTATTCTGGCCTTTAAGACCGGCAATGAAAATGGCTTTTCCATATATCCATCTACCAAATTAGTAAATGCGTCAATTTTATATTCTTCATCACTAAATGCAGTCAGGATTAGAATTGGTAAAAAGCTTTTCTTTCTAATTTCTTTCAACACTTCTAAACCATTAATAAAAGGTATTTGAATATCTAAGATAACCAGATTTATATCGCTATTAAATTTTGACAATGCTTCTCTTCCATCTTTAGCCTGAATAACAGTATATCCAAATTCTGAAAGATATTCACTTATTCCCTCTCTTATCATATTATCATCTTCAACAGTTAATATATTCATGTATACCTCCACTTAAACCTATTCGCTTATATTGTACAGCATATTATTGGGTATTTAAAAGCAAAAAATTTTTGGTGCTTTTTTGCACCAAAAATTTTATTTATTGTCGATTAATAATTCTTTTGGATTTCTTCTTAATGTATTGAATGAAGAAATAATCAAAGATACAAGAAGTACTAAACTCATAAATATAACTACATAAACTATGAATTTAGGTAATACATTTATATCTAAACTTGATAATGTCTTGTTAAATCCTTCAGCTTCTGCCCCACCACCTAATTGACTGGATGCGGATTGTCTACCTATTTGTTTTGCTATATTGCCAGTAACCTTGTTCAATATATTATTTCCAAGCTTTTCAGCTGTATATTGAGCTAAGAAATAAGAACCAGCATATGCGGGGATTGATATAAATACCATCTCAAATAGGAATTGACCAAAAATTTCTAATTTTGATTTACCTAATGATAGTAATACTGCTATTTCCTTCTTTCTGGCATTCATCCATAATAATAATAATAATGAAACTACAACTCCTGCAAATATTAATGAGCCAGCAAATAATTTGTTTGAAATTGAGTAGATACCTGATATAGATTGTTGTAATGCAGGGTAATTTGATGAACTTTTAATCAGATTATATGCTCTCCAATTTATATCTAATTTCTTAATATCTTTTATTACACTATCAAGATTCTTATCACCTTTTACAAAGAATGTTGCATCCTGGTATACAGCTGTATCTTCTGTATTTCCATAAACTTTAGCAGCTGTATGAACATCAGTAATTAATGTATTTTCGTATAGTTCCTGTGCTGCACTTACTCCACCGCTATTATGCCCATCGAATAAACCTTTGATTTCTACTTCTACTGTTTCATCTGCATGTTTCTCGTTATCAGCATCAAATAAATTAGATTTTATTTTTATCTTATCTCCAACTTTAAGATTATTTTTTTCAGCCAAGTCTTTATGCATTAAGATTTTATTTTTATCTTCATTTTCTAAATGCTTTCCTTCTACTAATTTATATGCTCCTGATACAAATTTTGTTTCTTTTGATGAGTCGTTAACTCCGGTTAACATCACTGTTCTTTTAAAATTCTTTGCTCTTTCAGGCGATTGATTCGCAAGAGTCTCTTGAGTTTCAATAATATCATAATCAACTAAATCTGCAACACTGTTTATTCTTTTTACATAGGAGTCTATACTATCTGTTTGAGATATCTTTTTAATATCTTCACCTTTTACATTTCCTCCACCTCTGGGTGTTCCCGGATTTACTTGTCTATTTATCTCCATAGAAAAACTATTTGTTATATTAGCAAATGTTTCTTTTGAAGCTCTGTCCGTAGCATCTTTAATAGATAAACTAATAAGACTTAAAGTTGACATAGCCAAAATAACTAACATAATAATTAATGATTTTAAACTTTTTCTAGTTACATAAGCAAATGCATTTTTTATCATCATTCAACCTCCAAATTTATTTTACTTTTTTCAACTTCTTACCACTTAGTTCTAAAATGATATCTGCAGAATCTGCTGCTTCCTTACTATGTGTTACAACTATTACACATTTATTTCTGTCTTTAGCTAATTTCTTTAATATATTAATTATTTCTCCGGCAGTAGCACTGTCTAGATTACCGGTAGGCTCATCAGCTAGTATTATTGGAGCATCTGATACCAATGCTCTGGCAATAGCCACTCTTTGTTGCTGCCCGCCAGATAATTTCATAACATTTCTTTTTATTTGTTTTTTATTTAAACCTAGTTCAAACAGAATACTTTCATCTGCTGATTTATTCACTAATCTAATATTTTCAATCGGTGATAAATAATCTATTAAATTATAGTTTTGAAATACTAAAGATATATTATTTTTTCTATGATTACTATATCCTTTCTTTTGTATATCTTCATTCTTAAACAATATTTTTCCTGTTTGAGGTTTATCGAGTCCAGCAAGTAAGGAAAGAAGTGTAGATTTTCCTGTTCCTGACTTTCCTACTATCGCATAAAACTTCCCAAGTTCAAATTTTTGATTTACTCCTGACAAAACTTTTTCTTTGGAATTTGCATAACTATATGCTACATTCTTTATTTCTAATATATCCATCATTTTCTCCTAACTTATTTTTGATAATATTTCTTTAGGCTTCTTGATTAATATTAATGAAGAAGCAAATACAACTGATAAAACAATAATACTTATTAATATTAAATAACTTTGTCCAAGTGTTGTAATATTTAAAATAAAACTGCTGTTATTTATTAAATTTCCACCAGAAATCATTGAGTTATCTGAGTTAATGAATCCGCCTGCAATTACTCTTAGCAATACATTTCCTAAAAATAAGGAAGCTATTATACTTGGTATCGATATGAATAATAACTCGAATATAAATTGCATTATAATTTGTATCTTAGATGTTCCAATAGATAAAAATATGCCTATTTCATAGATTCTTTCTCTTAACCATAGAATCAAAATCAATGAAAGAATAACCATCCCGCCTAACATAATAGAATAAGTCATTATTTTTATCATATGTTTTATTCCACTCACTGACTCTAAAGACTCTTCAAACGCATTAGAATCTTTTTCAACAAAATACTTTGACTCATCAATCTTAAGCTCTTTCAATTTGTTTAAGGCTAAATCTGTAGATTCTGCACTGCCGGAATACATTAAAATTTTATTTGCAATTTTATTATTTTCTGATTTATTTAGTATCTCTTGACTTGTTGAATAATCTACAAACATCATATTTTCACTAAAATCAGAAGATAATCCTGTATATGTTTCTTGTTTTTTACCGGAAAAGATACCTATAATTTTAAATTTATGACTCTTTATTCTTCCACTTTTTTCAATGTCAAGTAATTCAAGATTAACTTCATCACCTAATTTTAGATTATTTTTTTTAGCAAATTCTTCATGAACAATAATTGAATTCTTATCATTTTCTCCTATATTTTTACCTTCCTTAATTGTAAACACTCTACTACTAAATAAAATATTTCTTTTAGTATTATTTGTAGCTTCAAATGAAACAACATTCTTAAATTCGTCAGATAAATCTTCTCTATTTATTATTTGTTCTCCGCTAACTACTTTAGCATCTTTTAGTTTTGCTAATCCATCATATTGAATTATTATTTCTTCAACTTCTTTTAATTTTTCAATATCTTTAAATTGATTAACATTAAAATATTCACCATCTTTTTTTGTTATTGAAATTGAAGAATTAGAACTTTCATATAAAGCCTTTTCTATTTCATTGCTTGATTTCATTATTGTCAAGCAAGAATACAAACAAGAAAAAACTATAGTCAATATGATAAAAATTATTAAAGTTCTATTTCTCTTTCTTGTAATGTATGCTATAGCATTTTTTATCACTTTACTAACCACACCTCTCTATTTTTCTTAGCATTCCATTGCTGCTTACAATAACATTCTACACGCCATTTATGAAACGTTTATGAAATATAATTATTTATTTTTTCCTTTGCATTTGAATAAAAAATATTAATTCCATCCGAATGTGTTTCTCCGGAACAATTCATAAAGATTCGCTATAATGTCTATAAGACAAGGGCTAAAAAAAAGAAGAATAACTCCACTATACAAACAAAGACGGCAAATCATCAACAACTTGTTGACAATTTGCCGTCTTATTTTTAGATCTTTTGGGTTAATAAAGTTTACGCCATTGTAGGCTCTTTCTTCTTAATAATCGCTTTAACTTCATCAACACCTGTTTCAGCTACATCTGCGATCTGATCCAATGTATAACCTTTTTTATACATATTCAGAATAAACTTTTCGCTTGTTTTTTCAGTAGCTTTTTCTTCAATTCCTGTACTCAGATTACACATAATTCTCACATCCTCCCTGAATTCTTGACTGATTGGAATATTATATTCATGTTCTATAATATCCAATTTTTCCTGTTCTTTCAGTTCACTTGAAAGTAATGCTCCAATCAACCGGTGCATTTCATATTTTTCATCATGCTCCGGAATCTCATTTGTAATTCCTATTAACACAATGTTTAACAGATCGAGATTGCCTTTCCAGTTACATGGTTTTAGCATCTCATCTTTTGTTAAATGGATATGGCTTAGGCTGTTATAATCCATGTTCATACATATCCATATGCTGAATACCTGCTTAATGTCATCGTAGTTAGTATTTACAAAATCTCTTTCCTTTTGTGACGAAATCAGCCTGCTCACATAAAAGATTGCCCGATTTAAAATTTTATATTCCGTCGGCTCATCCTTCTGAGCCTCAATATTCACAATAATCTGCGAAAGTCCATTTTTCATACGGACATAAAAAATAATATCAAATCTGACTAATCCTTCATTAATTTCAGCATTTTCCGTATTAAGACCTACGATACGCTGTCCTGTAGCATCTGTTTTTTCCATATTTGCTAATCCCGGCTCAACCGGAACAACGCTAATACTCGGTTCGCCTTCGATGTATTTCACAACATCTTCCGGCTTCATTCCTTTAAATTCATCGACTGTTTTCACCAGAATATGTGCTAATATACTCTTCTGTGCCAGTAACCTTTTAACACGAGTATCATATTGTGCCTTATCTCCTGCTGCATTCACAGCATTTGCTATTTCTGTATTCAAGTCGGCACCCCTCCTTTTGTATTGTGCATAACACTTCTAAGATTCCGCAAAAGGCTCTCTACCTTAATATCATTATAAGCGAGAGCCTTTACGGAATCAACTGAATTTTCTATGAAGGTAGCATAAATTTACTGTAGGAATTAAAAAGGCAGAAGTCACCTATAAGATTTTCAGATTTGTTAACTGACCTTATTTTAATTCATTTTTTCTGTCTTTACAAACCCCAGATATGATTTTTTAACACTGCAATCTTTTTAATCTGTGGATATGGTATTGATTAAACCGGTATATCAGCTATGTTTGCTTTCTCTTGAAAACCCAGATAACAAAATAGAAATTGTTATCCATGTAAATATGCTAACTATCCCCTTTTCATTCCGTCAACTCAAACCTATGAGAATTTAACCGTTGAGTTGATATGTTTCCTAGCACTTAAAACAATGGGATTTCAAGCCTTTTTCACACTTTTACTTGTGTACTTTAGTCAACAGAACCACGCACTCCACATGCCCCGTCCAACCGAACATATCCACGGGCTGACATTCCACAACGCGGTAGCCTTTCTTCTTAAAAAGCTGCAAATCCCTTGCGAGGCTTTCGGGACCGCAGGAAATGTATACAACCTTTGAAGGAGCCATTTTGCACACCGAATTGATGAATTTCAAAGAACTGCCGCTTCGTGGTGGGTCCATAAAGACAACGTCATATTTACGTCCCGAAGCTGCTTCCTTTTCCATATGTTCCCCCGCATCTCCTGCCATGAATTTCACGTTTTTCAAATTGTTGAGTTTACAGTTTGTAAGGGCATCCTTTACTGCGTCACGGTTAAGCTCAACCCCTGTTACCGACAAAGCATTATCAGAAGCACAGATACCGATAGTACCGATTCCGCTGTATGCGTCAAAAACATTTTCCTTTCCCGTAAGCCCGGCATAATTGATGGCAGTTCCGTAAAGCTTCTCGGTCTGGGCATGATTAACCTGATAAAAAGATTTTGAAGATATGCGGAATCTTTTGCCGCAAAGAATGTCTTCAATATAGCCCTTCCCGTAAAGCGTTTCCTCCTTTTCACCAAGAACCATACTTGTACGCTTTGAATTAACATTCATTACGATTGTGGTGATTTCGGGATGCTCCGCAGTAAGAGCTTTGATAAAATTGCTTTTGGATGGGAAAATATTTTCACCAACCACAAGTGTAACCATAATTTCACCTGTAACTTCCGCCGTTCTTATGAGAATATGCCGCAAAAATCCTCGGCCGGTATCCTCGTTATAAGGTCTGTATTTAAAAGATTTCATCAGCTTTATTACAGTGGCAATAATGGCATCGGCTTTTTCATTGTCAAGCAGACACTTATCAATAGGTACTATTTTGTGGCTTCCCGCCTCGTAAGTTCCGGCGTAGATATTGCCCTTTCTGTCGCCACCCACAACGGCATGAACTTTGTTACGATAAAAATACGGCTCATCCATTCCGATAATTTTGTTAACCTTGCAAAAAGGTCTTATAAGCTTCTCAATCATTTTCTGTTTATATTCAAGGCTCTCGCTGTATTTTTTGCCCATATGGACACAACCGCCGCATTTGGCTGAATATCTGCATTTATTCATATCAAATTCCTTCCTCCGTGAATTCAGGTATAAAACTTTCCTTTGCTGTCCCGCCCTCTTGGATAAATCCGTTGGTAACACCGATGTCTATGGCATAATCCACCAGACGGTCATACTCTTTTTTCCGCACTTTTCTGTTAAGCTCCGGATATTTATCGCCGATTCCTTCCATTGGTGTATACTGGTTCATTATGCTTATAAAAATATCATCCCTGTAAGTATCGTACAAATATTTTATCACATTTTTGCTGTCGGAAAGATATCCGGGTAAAAGCAAGTGCCTTACGATTACACCCTTTTTCATAATACCGTCATCATCAAACTCCGGTATTCCCGTCTGCCTGACCATTTCGTCGATTGCTTTTTTAGCAGTTTCAAAGTAATCCGGAACTTTAGAATATTTCTTAGAAAGTTCCGAAGAAACATACTTAAGATCGGGAAGGTAAATATCAACTAATCCCTCAAGGCTTTTTATTGTATCCACGGACTCATAACTCCCCGTATTATATACAATAGGCACCGCAAGTCCATTTTTCTTTGAAAGGATAATGCTCTCCCTGATTGACGGAACAAAATGGGTAGGCGTGACCAGGTTGATATTGTGCGCACCCTTATTTTGAAGCTCCAGAAAGATTTCCGCAAGTCTTGAAACCGTGACAGGCTTGCCTACTTTAGATTCCGCAAGAACTGAATTCTGGCAGAATACACATTTCAGGACACATCCCGTGAAAAAAACTGTTCCCGATCCACGGGTTCCCGATATACAGGGTTCCTCCCACATATGAAGTGCCGCCCTGCCGCACCTGATTTCACTGGTTTCCCCGCAAAAACCTTTCTCTCCGTTGTCCCTGTCAACCCTGCATTTTCTGTTGCAAAGACCGCATCCTGTATTTTTCAAAAAAACACCTCTGTTTACATTATTTTTACATTGCATAATCCAATATACCTATGATAATATTTTTAGAGGAATTCGTCTATAACGATTTCTGATGATATGCCCCTATGGCATTACAAATTAGGAGGAAACAAATGGATAACAAACAAAAAGACGGCATTTACAATGCCAAGGAACTTGGCGCTCCTAAGACTGTCATTCTCGGACTTCAACACATGTTTGCTATGTTCGGTTCAACAGTATTAGTCCCAATTCTTACCGGACTCAGTGTATCGACTACACTTTTATTCGCAGGGCTTGGTACATTAATTTTTCACTTCATCACTAAGAGAAAAGTACCTGCATTTCTTGGTTCATCATTCGCTTTTTTAGGCGGATACATGGCAATCGCACCCTTACTTGAAGATGCCAACGGAAATTTAACGGTGCCTAATCCCGCACTTCCATACGCATGTGCAGGTGTCGCAGTTGCAGGTCTTGTCTATCTTTTACTTGCACTTTTTATCAAAATATTCAGTGCCAGCAAGGTAATGAGATTTTTCCCACCGATAGTAACAGGTCCTATTATAATTGCAATCGGTCTTACACTGTCACAGTCAGCTGTAAACAGCTGCTCTACCAACTGGTGGATTGCTCTTGTAGCTATAGTAGTAGTTATTGTATGTAATATATTCGGAAAAGGAATGATTAAGATTATTCCAATTCTTATCGGTGTAGTTGCATCTTATGTTGTTGCTGCAGTTACAGGTAATGTTGATTTCTCAGGAGTTAAGGAAGCTGCATGGGTTGGCGTCCCTATTGTAAAAGATTCAACCGTATTTTCCATTTTCGGAAAAGGCTTTGACAGTTCATTATTAATTACATCAATTATTACAATTGTACCTATTTCCCTTGCTACAATTGTTGAACATATCGGAGATATTTCAGCTATTTCATCAACAACAGGCATTAATTATATTAAAGATCCGGGACTTCATCGTACCCTCACAGGTGACGGCATTGCAACAACCGTTGCATCACTTTTCGGCGCCCCTGCCAATACAACATACGGTGAAAACACAGGTGTACTTGCTCTTTCTAAAGTATATGATCCATTTGTAATTGAAATAGCCGCAGTTTTTGCAATTCTTTTCTCATTCTGCCCTAAATTTGCCGCAGTAATCAGTGCTATGCCATCTGCTACGGTTGGTGGTATATCCCTTGTGCTTTATGGTATGATTTCGGCAGTCGGTGTAAGAAATGTTGTAGAAAACAAAGTTGACTTTTCAAAGTCAAGAAATGTTATTATTGCAGCTCTTATCCTCGTTCTTTCAATCGGAATAAATTACAGTGCCGCAGGTGCAATAAGCTTTACCATTAAAGATGTAACAATAAGTCTTTCAGGTCTTGCCGTAGGTGCCATTGTCGGTATTTTCCTCAATGCAATTCTTCCGGGCAAAGACTACAAATTTGAAGATGACGAACCTAATGATACAGGTGTAAATTTTCAGGTAGGTGACGATTTTGCCGATGATTCAGAGAATGCAAAATAGAATAAAATAACTAAAAGGCAGGGTGTACATTGCCCTGCCTTTAATTTTTATCTTCCTGCAAATTTGGTTCCGATATAATTCATTATTACATCTACATAAATACTTGGCGTTGATTTATCTTCCCTTGAAGCAAGGGTTGAACTGTCACTTGGTTTTATGCTTCAGGACATGATTTAGGCACGGCTTTTATATATGCCATGACCAGATAAACCGCCATTGCACACCATACAACCGGCTCGCATATAATTACACCATTATATCCCATATGCGGAATAACAGCGAATGTAAAAATCACTTTTCCAAACAGTTCAATAACGCTTGATAATATCGGCAATATTTTTTTGCCCATACCCTGTAATGAACATCTTAACGTTATAAGTATTCCCAGAGGAATATAAAACAGGACGTTGAATTTTAAATAATTCACACCTGTAGTCACAACAGTATCCACCTCTGAACCTGATAAAAATTTTACAAGTACAGGAGATAATAGCTCCAGTATAATAAGTGCAATCACACTCCATACCGTCGTAATAATACATCCGTACCTTATGCCCTTTCTGACACGGTCAGGTTTCTCCGCTCCCACGTTCTGTGAAACAAAGGTTGTAATTGATAGTCCGACTGTGGTTATCGGCAATGTAGAGAATGCCATTATTTTTCTTGCAGCAGTATGTCCTGCAATAATGTGTTTTCCAAGTTTGTTAATAGACGACTGTAAAATAACCGTTCCAATTGATACAATTGAGGACATAAATCCCATCGCAAGTCCCTGCGCCCAAAGTTCTCCGGAAAGCCTGCCGTCATATCTGAAATCCTTTCTGCCGGGCAGATATTCCCTGTATTTTTTGAAAAGATATATCATACATAAAACTGCCGATGTAAATTCAGCTATTACCGTTGCAACTGCTGCTCCACGTATTCCCATATTTGCAACAGCAATAAAAATATAGTCAAGAACCACATTTATGGCTGTTGAAATTATAAGAAATATAAGAGGCATAAAACTATTGCCCATTGCCTTTAATATTCCCGAAAAGAGATTGTAGGACAGCATAACGCCCACAAATAAAGCAATAATCGAAATATAAGAATATGCTTCATCAACTATATCAGAAGGGGTCTTTAACACCCTGAGAAGAGGATATAATCCAAAAATTGAGCCAATCATCATAACCACGGTAACTATTACAGCTATTATAAAAGAGGATGCTATGGATTTACGTACCATCTCTTTGTCACCGGCTCCGTAATATTTGGCGGTTACAACACTCATACCATTTCCGACACCGACTGCGAATCCGACCAATAATTCAAAAATCGCCGCACATGCACCTATTGCTGCAAGAGATCCTTCATTTAAAGTATTACCGACTATGTATGTATCAATTGTATTGTAAAGCTGTTGAAAGAGATTTGAAAATAAAAATGGAAGTGAAAAAATAACAAGCGATTTAAATACATTGCCTTTTATTAAATCTATACTTCTGTTCATTAATCTAAAGTCCTTTCTTTAAAATATAAAAGAGTAACATCCGCTGCAGATGTTACTCTTCATTGTCATAATTAAAACAGATTATTTTGTACCGAATATTCTGTCTCCGGCATCTCCGAGTCCGGGACAAATATATGCATTTTCATTAAGTTCTCTGTCCAAATTACCAACAAAAATCTTAACATCCGGGTGTTCTTCACTTAATCTCTTAAGTCCTTCCGGTGCTGCAATAAGGCACATAAATGTTATATCCTTACCACCCTTCTCCTTTATGAGGTTAATTGCATCTACCGCAGACCCTCCTGTTGCAAGCATAGGATCTACAACAAATATCTTACGCTGGTCAATAGGGTTAGGCAATTTACAGTAATACTCATGTGGTTCATGTGTCACTTCGTCCCTGTACATACCTATATGTCCTACCTTGGCAGCCGGCATTAGTGTGAGAAGTCCTCCTACCATACCAAGACCTGCTCTGAGGATAGGAACAATAGCCTGCTTCTTACCTGCAATAACAGGACACTTTGCTCTCTCGATAGGAGTCTCAACATCTATTTCTTCTATCTCAAGTCCACGCAATGCCTCATATCCCATAAGCACGGCAATTTCCTCAACCAAAGCCCTGAATTCATTAGTTCCTGTGGTCTTCATCCTAAGCATGGTTATCTTATGCTTAATAAGAGGATGGTCACATATTGTAATATTCTCATTTCCGTTATACATAATTACTTCCTTTCCGTTACTCAACATATAATACATTCTATAACCTGAAGTGTTTTTTTTCAACCAAAAGATGTTAAATGGAAAAACTTATCTTTTCTTTTTATGATGCTCAATTTTTCTTGGCGGAATAAGGCATCTGCCTCCAAATCCGATAAGGTCCTGTCTTTTTTCTTTTATAAGGGCTTCCTTTACAAGTTCATAGTTAGATGGTTCTTTGTATTGTATAAGTGCCCTCTGCATTGCCTTTTCGTGGGGATTTCTGGCAACATACACCGGCTCCATCGTCCTTGGATCAACTCCGGTATAATACATACATGTGGAAATCGTTGACGGCGTTGGATAAAAATCCTGTACCTGTTCCGGCATATATCCGATATCCCTTACATATTCTGCCAGTTTAATCGCATCTTTAAGTGTTGAACCCGGATGTGACGACATAAGATATGGTACAAGATACTGTTTAAGTCCAAGTTCTTCATTAATATGCTCACACTCTTTAACGAATTTCTCATATACATCATTACCCGGTTTACCCATTAATTTCAGAACGTTATCCGACACATGTTCAGGTGCAACCCTTAACTGCCCGCTCACATGGTATTTACATAATTCCCTGATAAAAGTATGGTCTTTATCGGCGATGGCATAATCAAATCTGATTCCCGAACGTACAAATACTTTTTTCACCTTAGGTATTTTTCTCAATTCCCTTAAAAGGTTAATGTAATCCTTGTGGTCTATTTTCATGTTCTTACAAGGTTCAGGAAAAAGACATTGCTTATTTTTGCATGCCCCATGCTCCATCTGTTTACTGCAGGCGGGCTGTCTGAAATTGGCGGTAGGTCCGCCCACATCATGGATATATCCTTTAAAATCAGGCTCTTCAGTCATTGCCTTGGCTTCTTCAATTATTGACTCATGGCTTCTTGTCTGGAGTATACGTCCCTGATGAAATGTAAGGGCACAAAAAGAGCAGGAGCCAAAACATCCTCTGTTGCTTGTTATGCTGAACTTGATTTCAGAGATGGCGGGCACACCTCCGTCTTTTTCATATACAGGATGATATGTATTCATATAAGGCAGGGCATATACATCATCCATCTCAATCTGTGTGAGGGGTTTGGCAGCAGGATTCTGAACCACGTAAATCCCCTTGTCATAAGGCTCTACAAGTCTTTTACCTGTAAATGGGTCCGTATTCATATACTGTATATTAAAACTCTTTGCATAATTAAGCTTGTCCGCCTTAAGGTCTTCATAAGAAGGCAGCATCTCATAGTCATACACATTTTCAATTTTTTTTGTCTTATATACAGTCCCATCAATAAATGTAACGTCTTTTACATCAAGTCCCGAATCAAGTGCTTCCGCTATTTCAACAATGGAATGTTCTCCCATTCCATAAGAAATAATATCAGCCTGTGAGTCAAGAAGAATTGACCTTTTAAGGCTGTCGGACCAGTAATCGTAATGTGCAAGCCTTCTTAGACTTGCTTCAATTCCTCCGATTATAATCGGACTGTCTTTATATAATTTTTTTATAAGATTGCAGTATACAACCGTGGCATGGTCAGGTCTTTTCCCTATAACCCCGCCCGGTGTATAGGCATCTGTTTTTCTTTTTTTCTTTGAAACCGTGTAATGATTTACCATAGGATCCATATTGCCGCCGGATACAAGAAAGCCAAGCCTTGGTCTGCCAAAAACATTTATGCTTTCCTCATTTTTCCAGTCAGGCTGGGCAATTATTCCCACCTTAAACCCTCTTGATTCAAGAACCCTGCTGATTATCGCAGGTCCGAACGACGAATGGTCAACATAAGCATCACCTATGACATAGGTAAAATCCACCTGTTCCCATCCTCTTTTCTTCATATCTTCCTTTGATATAGGTAAAAAATCTTTCATATAATCTCCATTCAGTCAAACATACCCAGACTGTCATAATACATAAGAACAAGCTTTGTTACTTCGTCATAGTTATACTCTGCTTTATAATAATTCATTGATGAGCCGGTTATTGTATCCTCAACCTTCGCAACCCAGTCCATTGATTCAAAAGTCCTGTCCTTTGCTACAAGCTCCTCAACATTTTTTTTATATACTTCAAAGTCATTTTTCAGAATAATCTCGTCAAAGTTATCCATGTTCTTATCGTCCGCAACATACATATAATCATTCCAGATATATGCCGCAACACTTATATAACCCGCATACTGCAAAAAAAGATCATCGCTTTCAATACAGGTTATGAACGACATATAATTTGCTTCATCTTCATATATATATCCTTTCAGGTGGGAAAGCTCGTGACACACCGTATATGCGTATGCCAGATCATTCATATACACGGAATAATTTGCTTCCATGGTAAAAGGATAATACTCTCCGATAAGTTCCTGCTTATATGCTATATAACTGAAAAGGAAAGGCTTTGCGTCGGGTGTATATCCACGGTATCTTTTATTAGTCCCAGCCATTTTTTTAACCGCAAGGCTGATTGCTTTATCTATATCCCCGTTATATACGGCCTCTCCATTTTCATTACGTTCTATCTGTTTTGAAAGCTCGTTGCATTTATTTACAACATACTCACATACTTCCTTTAACTCTGAAGTGCCGTATTCCCTGCATCTGTCACTTATTTTGGAACATCTGTAAAGAGCTGAGCAGTTAAGCGTCATAATAAGCCCCGTAACAAGTGCAATAATTAAATTAACCTTATAGAAACAGACCGCTCTCCTTTTAAATCCTGTCTTACGATGTAAAATTATTAAAAGTATACCCAATACCAGTGCAGCAATTACTATCATCACTGCTGCTATAATCAGGACCCCGCCTACCGAAAAAGGAAAAATACCGGTTATGCGTCCATAGGTATTCGACCATACAAAAAAAATATTATCCACATAAAAATCACATACCGCCCTGATTCTTGCAAGGATATTACATATAATTATTACCCCGGAAAGTATAATAACGCTTTTCCAATAAGGTGTTAATTTTCTTTTGTTATTTTTTTCCATAAATCGTACTTTCTTAAAAAACTTTTATTTGATTATATCACAATTAATGTTATAATAGAATAACAAATAAAGGTATATGGAGGGTTATATGAGTTATACACCAAATTCCACAAGATACAATGCAATGATGTATCGTAATGCCGGTAAGAGCGGTCTTAAGCTTCCGGCTATTTCACTTGGTTTCTGGCACAATTTCGGTAACTACAACAATGTTCAGGACATGAAGGCAATATGTTTTGCCGCATTTGACAACGGAGTTACACATTTCGATCTTGCAAACAACTACGGTTTTGAGGTAGGTGCAGCAGAAAGAAACCTTGGTCGTATCCTTACAGAGGATTTACATGCCTACAGAGATGAGTTAGTTATTTCCACAAAAGCCGGTTTTGAAATCTGGCCCGGTCCTTACGGACGCGGAGGAAGCCGTAAATATCTTTCACTTTGTATTGATAAGTCTCTTGACAGAATGGGTATTGATTATGTTGATATCTTCTATCACCAGTGTATGGACAGGGATACTCCTCTTGAAGAGACAATGCAGGCTCTTAATCAGATTGTTCAGAGTGGTAAGGCTCTTTACATAGGTCTTTCCAACTATGACGGAGATACACTTAAGAAAGCAACAGCTATTCTTAATGACCTTAAGTGTCCATACATAGTGAATCAGAACCGTTATTCTATTTTTGACAGAACCATTGACCAGAACGGTGTCAAGGAAGCAACAGCCAATTCAGGCAAGGGGCTTATCGTATATTCACCGCTGGAGCAGGGTCTCCTTACAGGAAGATATCTTAACGGTACAATTCCTGCTGACAGCCGTATGGCTTCAGCCAGTCCTTTCCTTACAAGTGATGCACTTACTCCTGATATGTTAAGCAAGCTTACAAGACTTAGCGAAGTAGCTGCATTAAGAGGCCAGACTCTTTCACAGTTAGCTATAAGCTGGGCATTAAGGGATGAGAACGTATCCAGCGTTATTATCGGTGCTTCAAGACCTGAACAGCTTCTTGAAGACCTGGGTGCAATTGGCAGTATGCCACTCAATTTCAAGGATCTTGCACTTATCGACCAGATTGCATTATCATAAAACATAACATTATGTCTGTATCCCAAAGTCTTATTTTGGGATACAGGCTATTTTTTACATTTTTTTCAATTTTCGTTGACATCATAATATGCATATGCCATAATCTAATTAAGTTAAGGAGTACAATACATAATTAATAGGGCACATCATATAGTTTACTCCTCAACCATGGATTACATATCTGTGGTTTTTTTCGCCACAGAGAAGGAAGATTCATATGTAAAAAAGATACGTTGAATGTATCCAAAAAAACTATTTTTAGGAGGAACCAAATGATGCAAATTAACAGTATTTCAAGACAAAATGAGTTGTACACCAACTCAACAGAATCAAATGGACAGAATCGTACCATATCAGATACACTTTCATCCAAAGAACATATCGGTGTAGAGTATATCAAATCAGAGCATAACAGCTTTACTAACTATTCTAACATAAACAGCACAAGGATAAATGCCACAAGTTCAATTGAAGACACCAGAAGAAGGGCAAAACTGGCACTCAAGAACCTTGGATTTTACTCTGGACCCGATGACAGTGATTTAAGCTCATCCGCTGCACAAAAAGCTATTATACGATTTCAGAAAGTATATGGGTTAAATGTTACAGGAACTGCCGACAGCAATACACTTATCAAATTAGATGTTGCGAGTAACTATAAATCAAAAGCTGCACAGGCATTGCAGAAAAGTTCAATCCCATCACAGTTTTATATGGACTATTATGAAAAAGATAATTTTGCGAGAACATGGGCATTTCTATGCGTAGGCATGGGGTTAAGTGAAGCTCAGGCTTCCGGGGTTCTCGGCAATATCAAAGCTGAATCCAATTTTTCATCTGATAATGCAGAAGGGTATGCCGGTGCACATAATCCTGATTACAAATATAATATAAATGATAAAAAAGGTTATGGAATTATGCAATGGACTGCCAAAGACCGTAAGTATGGGCTTCTACAAGCTTCTAACAATCTATTATCAAATGTTAGCGATATTAATGTGCAGTTATTGTATATGCGAATAGAAAGTAACACAACATATAAATCAAAATGGGACACAATTAAAACTTTAAAAGATGTAAATAGTGTTTCCGATTATTTTCTTAAAGAAATTGAAAGTCCTAACACATTAAACTATGCAGAAAGACGAAGTTATTCAAATACCATATATAATGTCATGTCCAAAATTAACTATTTTACTTAGGAGGTATAAATATGAAAACCCACAATAAATTTTTAGCACTTACCCTGACCGCATTAATAGCCTTATCTACTGTAGCATGTTCCAATAAAAAAGAAGCTCCGGGGGCATCTGAGGCTTCTTCATCCACAGAACCTGTTATCACTACCAAAGAAACTCCGGTAGAAACATTACCGGTCAAACCCGATAACAAGGATGCCATTGAAAAAATAAATGCACTTGATGTCCCTGAAAATATCAAAAAAGTATTCACTGATAAAGGTGAGTTCATTGATACTACCCATCACGGCAAAGTAACCACACTTGAAGATTTTCGTTATTTTCATACAGATGGCGAAAAGGCTCTTGATTACATTGACGGCATATATACAGCAGATATTGACGGTGACGAAATCAACGAATTAATATGTATTTTACCAACATACCTTACAGAACTTATATTACATACAGATGATGTCTCAGGTAAAGTTACTGCATATATACCTAATTCAACTAGATTTCAGGTTGCTGAAAAAGGAACTATTTTAGGAAGCAGTGGCGCCGAAGCAAATTCATACTACAAAGTAACGTTTACCGATGATGAGATGCATGAAGATTATCTTGGCAGTGAATATTGGGGAACTTATAAAATTAAAACTAAAGTTTCCAAAGAAGAATATGATAAATTCATAGAGCCTTACCCATTATATAAAATGGAAGACTGTTTCACCGAATTGTCTTTTACAATCAACAATGGTACTGCATCCAATAACAGCGACGCAATTACAAAAATAAATGCTCTCGATATTCCTGAGAATATTAAGAAAATTTTCACCGATAACGGACAATTTATCGATACTACACATAACGAAAAAACTACTACGCTTAAAAATTTTCAGATATATTATGATAATGAAGAACGCCCTATCGATGCTGTAAACGGCATCTACGCAATAGACATTGACCGTGACGGAATTAACGATTTAATATGTAAAGTTCCTACATACAATAAGAGTATTGTTTTTCTGACCAATAGCGAGGATGAGGTTTTTGTATGTGATTTGGGATCCGAAAATTTCACAGTTGCAAGTAACAGTGTTATCTTATTTAATGAAGGTACGGGAGTCAACACGTACTATAAAGTAAGTTTTAGCAGATTTTCCGGTATGGGTAAATCCTACCTTGCCGGTGAAAAAAATGGAATATATACAATCGACAAAGAAGTGTCAAAGGAAGACTATGAGAAATTACAGGCAGAATATCCTTTGTATAATATGTCAGAGCTTCACTCTGATATAAAATTTACTATCTGACATAAAAACAGCTATAGGAACACGGTAATCAACCTGTGTATGCCTATAGCTGTTACTTTTTTATAATACTTTATCTAAAATTTCCATGGGATCATCAATAAATACCATGGCACCTGATTCCTCAAGTTCTTTTCTTGTCCTGAATCCCCAGAGTACCGCCACCATATCAAGTCCTGTATTTCTTGCCGTAGCCACATCTACCTGTGAGTCCCCGACATATAACGTCTCATCTGTTGTTGCGTTAAGTCTTTTCATCAGATTGTCAATCATACATCTGTCAGGCTTTGGAATTATGCCATCCTCTACTCCTGCAACTTCATCAATCAGACCTTCAAAGTAGATTTCGTTGAGTTTGTCCGCTGCTGATTTAACTTTATTAGTAGCAATTCCCATTTTAATGTTATGTTTTTTGAGTTCACGCAGAAGTTCGATTATTCCGGGATATGGACCCGTTTTATCATTGCAGTGAATCTGGTACAATCTCTTAAATTCATTAAAAACCTTGTCTGTATCGGCAATATCCGTATTATCAGGTACTGCCCTCTCAATCAGCTTCCTGATACCGTTTCCTACAAAACATCGGATTTCCTCATGACTCCTTTTAGGAAAGCCGTATGCTTCAAGTGCCATATTGGTACTGTCCATCAGGTCATCAAGAGTATTAAGCAAGGTTCCGTCAAGATCAAAAATAACTGTTGTATACATAATTATATCCTCCTAAATATCAAGAACATGTCCAATATCTCCGTCTTCAAATACATACTTGCAATCAGGTACAGGGTCATTCTCAGGCGAAATAGCCGTTCTCACATAAAGTGCATCCATTCCTACTGCCTTTGCCCCGGCAATATCACTTGTACTGTCATTACCAATCATTATGCATTCTGTTATATCAAGATTATGCTTATTGATAAGTTTTTTATAAAACTCAGGATCCGGTTTCTTGCAGCCTTCATCTGATGATATAAAAATATCATCAAAATCATCCACAATACCTGTTTTCACAAGCTCCTGCCATGTAAATACACGCTGTGCATTAGAAAGAAGATATACTTTTTTCCCAGCCTTTTTAAGTCCGGTAAGTACCTTTTTGGTATTAGGATAAAGCTTAATCATCTTAGTTGTAATTATCCTGAACTGTTCTCCTGCTTTCCACACCTCTTCATCTGTGATGTCCGGTCTGTGCTTCTTGCATATTGCTTCAAATACAGGGATTATATCAATTTCAGGACTTGTGTATTTAGTCTTAACTGACGTAAGCCTGTTAACTTCATTATCATAAAGAGCCTTAACCTCACTTCCGGTATATGGCATGCCGTTGCCAGTAAGCCATGCGGCAAATTCTTCCCATGGTTCCTCGCTCCATTCATCCGTTCTGATATCTATAAGTGTTCCGTATAGATCAAAAATATAATTTTTATACATACCTTTGCTCTCCTTTTGTTTTCTGTCAAAGATTTTACCACAGTATTACTATTGATTCAAATTCTTTTTCATGTTACATTGACTACAAAATACAGACTTGAAAGGTACAAACATGAGTAAATATAAATACCTGTTATTTGACATTGATGATACATTAATAAATTTTGAAAAATCTTTCCATAATTGTGCAGCGAAGGTCCTTGAACTCGGAGGCTGTGAAGTTACCGGCAGAAATGTCCGACGTTTTAAAGAGCTTAATGACATTGTATGGTTTTCTTCAGGACTTGAAGATATATATGAGCCATATATTAAGGAAAATTATCACCGGCTCTATCACAAATATGTGGAAGATTCATTGGATAAAGCAATTAACGAATTTGGATTAAAGGGCAATTACGATGACCTTATGACCTGCTTTAACCATTCACTTGGCGAAGAAGCTTATGTTAATGAAAATGCGGTCAAAGTGCTTAATATACTTAAGGATAAGTATACTCTTGCCGTTGCAACCAACGGGCTTACGATAATCCAGCCTTATAAACTGACAAAACTTCCGAAAGTTTTCGATAAAATTTTCATATCCGAAGAGATGAATTGCATGAAACCCTACCCCGAATATTTTAAATACATAACCGGTTATTTTAACTGTCAGCCCGAAGAATGCCTTATGATTGGGGATTCTCTGGTTAATGATATCGGCGGTGCCGGAAATTCAGGTATTGACAGTTGTTATTATAACCCCGGATATCTGAAAAAAAAGGCTGAAATCCAGCCTGTATATGAGATTCATGACTTTGTCGAATTGCTTGACATTGTATAAAAATATTGCAATAATTATCTAAAGACTGCGTGACTGACGGACAATAGGAGAGCTTACTCCAGAGAAGCGTAGTATGTGATTTGCCGACCGTCTGGGCACCGTCTGATTATCAGGCGGCATCTTATTTTTACGGAGGAATTATTATGTTAAAAAAATCACTGGCAGAAGAACTTAGTTCTACCACTTATCCGGGAAGGGGAATCGTTATCGGAAAGACTCCTGACGGAAAGAAAGCAGCTATTGCTTATTTTATTATGGGAAGAAGTGAGAACAGCCGTAACCGTATTTTTGTAAAAGACGGAGAAGGCATCCGCACAGAAGCTTTTGACCCTTCCAAATTAGAAGACCCAAGTCTTATTATCTACGCCCCGGTAAGAGTCCTTGGCAATAAGACAATCGTTACCAACGGTGACCAGACAGATACAATTTATGATTTAATGGACAAGCAGTATACTTTTGAACAGGCTCTCAGAACGAGAGAATTTGAACCTGATGCGCCTAACTACACTCCTAGAATTTCAGGTGTACTTCATTTTGACAACGGTTCATTTAACTATGCCATGTCTATTTTAAAAAGTAACAACGGCAATCCGGAAGCCTGCAACAGATACACTTTTGCATACGAAAAGCCGGTAGCCGGAGAGGCTCATTTTATACACACATATATGGGTGACGGCAATCCGCTTCCAAGCTTTGAAGGTGAACCAACACTTGTTGACGTTCCTGATAATATGGAGGATTTCGCAGACCTTGTATGGAACAATCTTAACAACGACAACAAAGTTTCACTTTTTGTAAGATATATCAATATTGAAGATGGTTCATACGAGACAAAAATAATCAACAAAAACAATTAATGTGAGGTATAAGATGAAAGAATTTGAATTAAAATACGGTTGTAACCCTAATCAGAAGCCTGCCCGCGTATTTATGCAGAACGGAGAACTTCCTATTGAGATACTTAACGGAAAGCCGGGATATATTAATCTCCTTGACGCTTTCAACGGATGGCAGCTTGTGCGTGAACTTAAGAAAGCAACAGGACTTCCTGCTGCAACATCTTTTAAGCATGTATCACCTGCCGGTGCTGCAGTAGGTCTTCCATTAACTGACATAGAGAAAAAGATTTACTGGGTAGACGATATGGGAGAACTTACTCCTATGGCAAATGCTTACGCAAGAGCAAGAGGTGCTGACAGAATGTCATCTTTCGGTGATTTTATTTCACTTTCAGATGTATGTGATGTTGCTACAGCAAAATTAATCAAGCGGGAAGTTTCCGACGGAATTATTGCTCCCGGTTATGAGCCTGAAGCCCTTGAAATATTAAGTGCCAAGAAAAAAGGCAACTATTGTGTTATTAAAATTGATCCTGAATATGTTCCTGCTCCTATTGAACGCAAGGACGTATTCGGTGTTACTTTTGAACAGGGACGTAATGAACTTGTAATCAATGATGAGCTCTTTGCCAATGTTGTTACAGAGAACAAAGATATCCCTGAGTCAGCCAGAATTGACCTTGCCATTGCAATGATTACCCTCAAATATACACAGTCTAACTCTGTATGTTATACAAAGGGCGGTCAGGCTATAGGTATCGGTGCAGGTCAGCAGTCACGTATTCACTGTACAAGACTTGCAGGTCAGAAAGCTGACAACTGGTTCCTCCGTCAGAATCCAAAGGTTCTTAATCTTCCGTTTAAGGACGGAATCGGACGTGCTGACAGAGATAACTCTATTGACGTATATATCGGTGATGAATACGAAGATATCCTTGCTGAAGGTACATGGCAGAAATTCTTTACAGAAAAGCCTTCCGTATTTACAAGAGAAGAAAAAAGAGCATGGCTTGACAAAATGGATAATGTCTGCCTTGGTTCAGATGCTTTCTTCCCATTTGGTGATAATATAGAAAGAGCACATAAAAGCGGTGTAAAATATATTGCACAGCCGGGTGGTTCTGTAAGGGATGATAATGTAATCGATACATGCAATAAGTATGGAATCGCAATGTGCTTCACAGGAATCAGACTTTTCCACCATTAATTTTAGGAGGCAGCTATGATTTTTAAATATGCTTTTGGAAGACCATTCAAAACAGATGCGGTTATTAAAAGCTTTCCACTGGTCAACTCTCTTCCTGACTACATCGAAATGAGTCAGGATAAGAAATCCTTTACTGCAAAATTGGGAGTAGATGATATTATTTACGGACTCGGTGAAAGTGTTCGTGGTATTAATAAGCGTGGTTTCAGATATATCAGTTATTGCACAGATGACTTCAGCCATACTGAAGACAAATCCTCTCTTTATGCCGCCCACAACTTTTTCGTGGTAGACGGCGAGGAAACTTATGGTATATATGTTGATTTTCCGGGTAAAGTATATTTTGATTTCGGCTATACAGACCTAGATACATTAACAGTTTCTGTGGAAGAAGCCAACTATGAACTTTATGTTGTGGAAGGCGATAATGTTATGGACATTATCAAAAAATTCCGTGAAATAATCGGTCAGAGTTATGTAGCTCCTAAATGGGCTTTTGGTTATCAGCAAAGCCGCTGGAGTTACAATACTGCCGATGAAGTAAGGGAAATCGTCAGAGGCTACAGAGATAACCACATTCCTATAGATGCCGTATATCTTGATATCGACTATATGGACAACTACAAAGATTTTACAGTCAGTGAAAAAGCCTTTCCTGATTTCAAAAACTTTGTATCCGAGATGAAAGATAACAATATCCACCTTGTTCCAATAATAGATGCCGCCGTAAAAAAAGAACGTGGCTATGATGTTTACGAAGAAGGTGCTGCAAAAGATTATTTCTGCAAGGATGAAGACGGAAACGATTTTGTCACAGCTGTATGGCCCGGCAAATCTCTTCTTCCCGACTTTCTTAATGAAAAAGTCCGTGACTGGTTCGGCATGAAATACAAAAGACTTATTGATATGGGCATTGACGGTTTCTGGAACGATATGAATGAGCCTGCTCTCTTTTATTCCGAAAAGAATCTTAAAAAGACAATGGAAGAACTTAAAAAATATGTCGGCAAAGACCTTTCCCTTCAGGAACTCTGGGATTTCAAAGACCTTGTGAACGGTCTTGCCAACAGTCCTTCGGACTACAGAAGTTTTTACCATAACTTCAACGGTGAAAAGGTATGTCATGAAAGAGTCCACAACTTATATGGCTATTTTATGACAAGAGCAGCTGCGGAAGCATTCAGAATAATTGAACCTGATAAAAAGGTCCTTATGTTTTCCCGTGCTTCATACATTGGCATGCACCGTTATGCAGGTATATGGACAGGTGATAATTCGTCATGGTGGTCACATATTGAACTTATCATGCACCAGCTTCCTAATATGAATATGTGTGGATTTATGTATGTCGGTGCTGATACAGGCGGCTTTAACAATAATGCAACGGAAGACCTTCTGATGAGATTTACCGAGCTTTCAATGTTTACCCCTCTTATGCGTAACCATGCAGCCCTGGGTACAAGACCACAGGAATTTTTCCGCTACAAAAACATCAAAACGTTCCGTAACCTTGTTACGTTAAGATATGGCATGATTCCTTACCTTTATAGTGAATATCTCAAATCAGTTAAATTTAACACTTTGATGTTTACTCCTTTGGGTATTGCTTTTCCTGAAGACAGAATCTGCCGTCATATTGAAGACCAGCTTATGGTAGGTGAAAATATAATGATTGCACCTGTCTATAAGCAGAATACTTTTGGAAGATATGTATATCTTCCGGAGGATATGACAATGATACGTTTCAGAAGTCTTGAAGACCGTGATGTTGTCCCTCTTAGAAAAGGTCATCATTATATCAATGTTGCCCTTCATGAAGTTCTTGTATTTGTCAGAAAAGATAAATTCTTTTTCACAGGTAAAGCAATACAGTCAACTGCAGAGCTTGAGAACAATGAATATACTTTCTATTGTGCTGACGGATACAAAGGCGAATATGAATTATTTACCGAAATTTATAAATCAGAACGTATACACAATTAATCAAAAACGAGATTCGCATAAAGTTTTGCGAATCTCGTTATTTTTAACTATGGGGTATAAAATTCTGCATATAATCATAGACGATTATATATGTCTCATCCGTATAATGTAATCCATCCATTGTTGTGTAATTGACGATTACATTCTTAAGATATGAATTAGTATCTATAATATGGACACTTGGTCCAAGTCCCGACAACATTCTGGCATTAAAAGTATCTATATCGGCATTGGTAATATGGAACTTGCCGCCAGCTGCTTCTTCCGCTTCATTAACCGGATTAACAAGCATAAAATAAATCTGGCAGTCCATTGTAGCCGCCATATTATTAATAGCCGCTATATACTCGTTATATCTGTATTTCATATCATTAATTCCAAGTCCTATTATAAGAACTGTTGAAGAATCACATACACTTCTGATATTAGCCATATTAGCCATAAGGAAGTCATATCCTTCACCGATTTCACAGATAAAAGTCTCTTTACCGGTAATTCTGCCATATTTCTCAAGTGCCGCTTTAAGTCCTTTTGTTCTGGAATCTCCGACATATACATATTTCCAATTAACAGGAGCTGCTGTTTCCGGTTCTGTAACAGGCTCTGTAGGTGCTTCTGTCACCGGCTCTGTCGCAGGTTCTGTCGGTGCTTGTGTAACAGGCTCCGTAGGTGCCTCACTGACATTCTCTGAGGTACCTGTTTCTCCGCCTGAAAGCGTTCCCGATACCTTATCCTGTTTTACAGACTCTATGCTGATATCATATTTAACCATATCATCCATATCGGTAACAATCTCATTATCCGATACTCCGTTATTTCCGGCAATCATCCTGTTATTATCAATTGACCCGACAGCCGCCACAAGTGCAAGGACTACAAGTGTCAGGACAAAAATACAACTTGATTTTCTTATCATAACTTTTTCCTTCTCTAAATATACCCCATATAATTACACATTTTCTGTAATTTGTCAAATCAAGGGGTTAAAGGACAGCTTAAATCATGAAATTATCTATAAGTCTTGTCTTACCGATGTATACCGCAATCGCAACCAGCATAGGCTTCTTAACCTTTGCAACAGGTCTTATTGTGATGCCGTCAACAGCCTTAACATAATCAATTTTTGCAAGTGGTTCTGTGTTAATAAGGTCTGTCATGGCTTTTGTGATAACGCCTGTGTCAGTTTCACCGACTTCTACCATCTTACGTCCGAGGTTTATACTCTTACTGAGAATAAGGGCTGCCTTTCTCTCTTCTGCTGAGAGGTAGGTATTTCTTGAACTTTTTGCAAGTCCGTCAGCTTCCCTGATAATAGGGCATCCGATAATTTCCACATTCATATTGAGGTCTTCAACCATATGCTTTATTATTGCAAGTTGCTGTGCATCTTTTTGTCCAAAATATGCCCTGTCAGGCTGTACAATATTAAAAAGCTTATTAACAACTGTGCATACACCTCTGAAATGAACAGGTCTGCTTAATCCGCAAAGTTCTTCCGTAAGCACTGACATATCAACATAAGAGCTGAAATTTTCATGATACATTTCTTCAGGTTCCGGATGAAAGATCATATCAACGCCTAAGGATTCACACAAAGCACTGTCTTTTGCAAGGTCTCTTGGGTAGCTTGCAAGGTCTTCTGTCGGTCCAAACTGCATTGGATTGACAAAAATACTTACAACAACTCTGTCATTGCCTTCTCTTGCGGCTTTAATAAGACTTGCATGTCCTTCATGAAGATATCCCATTGTTGGGACAAATCCTATGCTTAAGCCTTCCTTTTTCCATTCTTTAACCTGGTCTTTAACTGATTTAACTGTTCCTTCTACTTTCATTTTATCTTTTACCTCTTTATTTTATTCATTAATAAAGTCAAAAATTCCATTATCTACTGAATAAGAATTTTCTTCAGCAGGGAATGAACCATCTTTTACTTCTTTAATGTAGTCATTAAAAGCATTAGTCATAAATTCTCCGGTATTGGCAAATACCTTTACAAATTTAGGCTTAAAATCGCTGAACATGCCTAACATGTCCTGATATACAAGCACCTGTCCGTCACAGAACTGGCCTGCTCCGATACCGATTGTAGGAATTGTAAGTTCTTTTGTTATAATCTGTGCAAGCTTTGTAGGTATTCCTTCAAGGACTACCATTGACGCTCCCGCAGCTTCAATCTTTCTGGCATCGTCAATAATTTTCTTGGCAGCTTCCTCTGTCTTACCCTGCACTTTAAATCCACCAAACATGTTAATTGACTGTGGAGTAAGTCCAAGGTGTGCACATACAGGAATTGACGCCTTTACAATAGCCTCTATCTGAGGGCATACACTTGCACCGCCTTCAAGCTTGACCATCTGTGCCCTGCCTTCTTTAATAAGTCTTCCTGCATTAATTACTGCCTGTTCGACAGAAACCTGATATGACATAAATGGCATATCTCCGATAACAAGGGCGTTCTTTGCTCCCCTGGCAACTGCTGCCGTATGGTGAATCATATCTTCCATTGTAACTGAAAGTGTGTCCTCATACCCAAGTATGGTCATTCCCAGGGAATCACCTACAAGAAGCGTATCAACACCTGCATTATCCATTAATTTTGCCATTGAATAATCGTAGCAGGTAAGCATTGTAATCTTATCGCCCTTCTGTTTCATATTCATAAGTGTAGTGACTGTTGTCATATAACAAATCCTCCATTTCTCTGTAATCTCTGTCAGAGTTTTTTCTTTTTGCAATTTCAAGTGCCTTACGGGATAATAAAATATACATCATCCTGTCATCGCCTTTAAAACATCCAAGATGTTTTCTGACTGTGCTGACATCGTTACGCTCTAACGGTCCGGTAAGGGAGTCCTCAAGGCTATTGTTTTCCAGATGTTTTAAATTATTCAAAGCAAGTGGATAGATTGCGGTAAGTGCATCCTCTTTAGAGAAACCACAGGTTGCAAGCTCATCAACTGCCGTCTCCATTAATCCCATTAAAAGATTGCTGGCAAATACCGCAGCTCCGTGATACCTTGCCTTCATATCCGGCTGTATAAATATCACTTTATTGCCACACTGCCTTATCAGGGAAGCAACACAATCCCTGTGGGTATCCGGTCCTTCAATTGTAAATAACGTGGATGTAAGTTCTTTGTAAGAATCATATTTATTATTGATTGCAAAGAACGGATGAACTGAATAACCGGTGCATCCGGTTATGTCCGAAAAGATTTCTGATGATAGTGCCCCACTACAATGACAGATTATCCTGTCCGATATACCTGCCCTTTTTAAACTCTCCGCTACCTCTCTGATGTTTCCGTCAGTAACGGTCAAAAAAATAATATCGCATATGCCTGCCAGCCGTGTAATTGAATCAAACGCTTCTGAACAGGTAAATGCAGCGGCTTCCTCAGCCGATTTATAATTGCGGCTGTAATATCCTGCAACATCAAGTCCGTTGACGGCAAAATATTTTCCCAGGGTAAATCCTACTTTCCCTGCGCCAATAAATCCTATTCTCATACGCATTCCTCCGTTAAAGTCCTACTTGTAAAAACAATGTAAGCAATAAAAGCATATGGGTCAAAATTAATCAGGTACAGCTTCTTTCCGAATACCATCCTTGCATACTATATCATTTAATAAATAATAAATCAAGCTCGGTTATTATTTAATTAAATATCACACATAGATTGTTAATAATCTCCTCCTGTTCATAAATTCCGTAATATTTTCTATACACGTTATAGGCTCCCTGCACCCTGAATGTAATAGATATATTAAGCCTTATATCATCTTTAAATTCCGGATGAATGGAAAAAATACTTTTTTTAATCTTCTCCTCAATTTTTTCAGGAAGTACAATTGCCTGATTGTCTGCAAACACAATATCAATCAGTGCTTTAGACGCAGACGTAGCATAAAAGAGTGTTCTTGTAAAACCTTCCGTATCAGAAAGAATTGTTTCAGGATTCTCTATATTGGAAAATACTTCATCAATTATTTCCTCCTGGATTGATGATGACAGATCATATACATCCTGATAATGGAGGTAAAATGTTGCCTTGCTGATTTCTGCTTTTTCAGTCAGTTCCTTTATTGTAATCTTTTCAAGAGGCTTATGTGACCTTAATTCAATAAATGCATTACGGATTGCAGCCAAAGTTTTTTTCATTCTTAAATCCATTTTATTATCCTTTTTCCTCTATGCGTCTATTAATTGACTAATTTTAAAAATAGCACGTTGTTTTTTAGACTGGTGTCTATTATCTTTATAACAGAAATACAGAATAAGTCAAGAGGTAAACAATATGGACAATTATGGTTTTTATACAGGAAAAATATTTGATGCCCACGAATGGCTGGGCGCCCATGTGGAGGATGACGGTGTAGTTTTCAGAACATTCGCTCCCTCTGCTTCAGGTGTGGTTCTTCTTCATAAAGGCAGGGAAATCCCTATGAACTGCATTTCCGACGGCAATTTCTATGAAGTAAAAGTTGCTGATGCAGCCTGTGGTGACACCTATGAATACAGAATTTACCATCACGGAAGCCAATATACCGACCACTGTGACCCTTATGGTTTTGGTATGGAATTAAGACCTGACCACAAATCAATTATAAGAAATCTTTCCTCATACAAATTCAGGGACAGTGCATGGATAAAGAACAGGACTTCATGTATTAACGGTCCTCTTAACATATATGAATTACATGCCGGTTCTTGGAAAAAGAAAGGTGATGGCCCTACCGACTGGTATAATTACAGGGAACTTGTAAAACTACTCATTCCTTATCTTAAGGAAAACGGGTACAATTACATCGAACTTCTTCCGATCAGCGAGCATCCATGCGATGAAAGCTGGGGTTACCAGAATACCGGCTTCTTTGCCCCTACAAGCAGATACGGCACCGCCGAAGATCTTATGTATATGATAGATGAACTTCACCGTAACAAAATCGGTGCAATACTTGATTTTGTGCCTGTGCACTTTGCTGTAGATTACTATGGTCTTGCCAAATATGACGGTTCTGCACTTTACGAATATCCTAACAATGACGTAGGTATCAGTGAATGGGGCAGCAATAACTTTATGCATTCAAGAGGTGAGGTCAGAAGTTTTCTCCAGTCATGTGCCAACTACTGGCTCCAGACTTTCCATTTTGATGGTCTCAGAATGGATGCTATCAGCCGTATAATTTATTGGCATGGTGATGAAAAAAGAGGTGTTAACGGTAATGCCGTTGATTTCATCAAATATATGAATCAGGGACTCAAAGACAGAAATCCCGGATGTTTCCTTGCTGCCGAGGACTCAACCAATTTTTCCAATGTTACCAAATCAGTGTCGGAAGGCGGACTTGGATTTGATTACAAATGGGATATGGGCTGGATGCATGATACATTATCATATTTTCAGATGTCACCGGACGACAGATATAACAATTACCATAAGCTCACTTTCTCCATGATGTACTACTATAATGAAAAGTTTCTTCTGCCTCTCTCCCACGACGAAGTGGTTCACGGCAAAGCTACAATTTTACAGAAAATGTATGGGGACTACGATATTAAATTTCCTCAGGCAAGAGCTTTTTATATGTATATGATGGTTCATCCCGGCAAAAAACTTAATTTCATGGGTAATGAACTCGGTCAGTTCAGGGAATGGGACGAAAAAAGGGAACAGGACTTTATGCTTCTTGATTTTCCCATCCATAGGGCATTTAACAATTACATTGCAGATCTTAACAAAAATTATCTTTCCCATTCGGCTTTTTTCGGAAAAGAATATGATTATGATGGTTTTAAATGGCTAGACTGTAACTCCCCTGACCGACTTATGTACTCTATTCTGAGAGAAGATAATAAAAGCCGTATATTTGCTATATTTAACTTCAGTAAATATGAGCAGATTGATTACCGGATTGAACTTCCGGATAATAAGGGTGTAAATATCCTTATGAACAGTGATTGGAAATGTTATGGCGGAAATGCCGATGAAAACAATGTGTTCTGGCATATTGACGGCAACACATTAACCTGCACAATGCCACGCTTCAGTGCCGCATTATTTGAATTAAAATAAATCACTGAGAACATACGCCTCCTGTTGTCAGATTTACAGGTCTGACTTCCGGATGGCGGTATGCCCTCAGTGATTTTTATATTATCCTATGTTATTACACGCTAACAACAAGGAAAAATTTAATAAGGAATATAATTGAAATTATATAAGTAAGAATTGAAACTTCCTTAGCCTTACCTGTGAATATTTTAATTACTGTGTAAGCAATTAATCCTAATCCAATACCATGTCCGATAGATCCTGATATAGGCATTGAAATTAACATAAGTGCTACAGGAACTGTCTGTGTCATATCATCAAAGTTAATTTTCTTAAGACCACTAATCATAAGGATACCAACATAGATGAGCGCAGCTGATGTAGCGGCAGGTGGAATAATTGCTGCAATAGGTGCAATAAACATACATGCAAGGAAAAGAATACCTGTTACCAAAGCTGTAAGACCTGTACGTCCGCCGGCTTCAACACCTGAAGCTGATTCTACGAATGTTGTAACTGTAGAAGTACCTGTTGCAGAGCCTACTACTGTTGCTACAGCATCTGAAATCAATGCCTGCTTCATGTTAGGCATCTCGCCATTTTCATCAACCATACCGGCTCTTGAAGCTGTTCCCACAAGAGTTCCGATTGTATCAAACATATCGATAATACAGAATGTAATTATCAGCGTAATTGCTGTAAACCATCCAATTTCAACAAATCCTGAAAAATTGAACTTGAATAAGGTTGTCTCCGCCATATCTGCGAATGGAGGTACAAAAGAAGCACCCTTAAGTGATGCAAATGGATTAGTATCAAGGAAGATAGCTTCGCCTGCCCAATAGATAACACAAGAAGCAAGCATACCAAGTAAAACGGCACCTTTAACTTTCTTATGAGCAAGTATAATGATAACAAATAATCCGATAAACATTGTCACTACAGCTAAAACCATTGCTGAGTAACCTGAGCCCATTGTATCTCTTGCAAGCCCCGGTGTTAATGAACCGAAAAAGTCTCTCATTACATAGAAAGGGCCACCCTTATCACTATAAATACCCGCATTAGAACCAAAACCAATGTTCATAAGCATAAGACCGATTGCCGGAGCAATACCAAGTCGTACTCCCAAAGGAATTGCCTGAACAATTTTCTCACGTACATTAAGTACAGAAAGAATAAAGAAAATAATACCTTCAATAAGGATTATGCAAAGTCCAGCCTGAAATGATTCAGTGTAACTTAATCCCGTAATTGAAACAATATTACTTACAACTATAGCAAAAAAGCTGTTAAGTCCCATACCCGGTGCAAGGGCAAAAGGCTTGTTGGCAAGAAATGCCATTACGAACATACCGATTGCAGAAGCAATACATGTTGCGAGGAACACACCGTTCCATAACTCTGTTCCACCATTGGCACCAAAAGCCGTTAACAGGTTAGGATTTAATGCAATGATATAAGCCATTGTCATAAATGTGGTAAGACCTGCAACTATCTCAGTACGAACAGTAGTACCATTCTCTTTGAGTTTAAAAAGTTTTCCCATCTTTTCCTCCTTGGAATTTAATCGAGTGCTAAAATTATGCACTACTCATTTTAACACATTAACGTGTGTTATTTCAATATTTTTTCGTAACATTCCGGTCTTCTGTCTCTGAAAAGTCCCCACTCAAGTCGCATTGCGGCTATTTCATCAAGGTCAAATTCCTGTAAAAGAATGTCATCGCCTTTTCTTCCCGACTCACAGAGCAGTTCGCCCGTAGCATCAGTAATAAATCCGGAACCGTAAAACTCCAGTGAAGAACTCTGGTTTCCGTTGGCATCACACGGCGTTACTTCTTCAAGGCCGTATCTGTTGGCTGCTATAACAGGAATAATATTAGCTGCGGCATGACCTTTCATAACATTACGCCAGTGCTTCATGCTGTCACAGTTAAGGATAGGTTCACTGCCAATCGCCGTAGGATAAAATAAAAGCTCTGCCCCATTAAGTGTGAGGCACCTTGCTGTTTCCGGAAACCACTGGTCCCAGCATATACCGATTCCTATCTGTCCGTAAGTTGTTTTAAATGTCACAAATCCTGTATTTCCCGGAGTAAAATAAAATTTTTCCTGATAAAAATGGTCATCCGGAATATGTGTTTTCCTGTAAATTCCAAGTATTTTTCCGCAGTCAAGTACCACAACAGTATTATACAGAACATTTCCGTCCTTTTCATAAATACTCAATGGCAGAACAATATTTAGTTCCTCAGACACAGGCAGAAAATGTTTTACTGCATCATTATCCTCAACCGGTTTTGCAAATCCGTAGTACTCATATCGTCTTTCCTGGCAAAAATATTGTCTCTCAAAAAGTTCAGGAAGCAGAATAATTTCTGCTCCTTTTTCTGCGGCAGTCCTTACAAGTCTGTCTGCCGTAAGAATATTTTCATTAACTTCCCTGCTGCACTTCATCTGAATGGAAGCAACACATACTTTTCTCATTATTTTCCTCCTTTAGGAATCTGTTGGGTAATGCAATGAATATTTCCTCCTCCAAGCAAAATCACATCTGCTTTGACAGGGCATACCGTCCTGTCTGGAAATTCCTTTTGCAGAATATTAACCGCTGTTTCATCATTAACATCACCAAATTGTGGAACAATAACACTTTTATTGGATATATAGAAATTAACATAACTGGCAGCCAGCCGTTCTCCTGCTTCTCTCACATCCTCGCCTTCTTCAAACACATATCCTTGGAGGTCACTTTCTTTAACAAGGACAGGAGTTGAAGGAATCGGCAGTTTAACAATCTCAATAGCTCTTCCCATTGCATCTTTTTGTTGTAAAAGATATTCTTCACATCTTCTGCTCATCTCATATTGAGGATCATTTTTATCATCAGTCCACGCAAGCACTACTCTGCCCGGTCTTGTAAATGCACATATGTTGTCAACATGCTCATTAGTCTCATCATTATATATACCGCAAGGGAGCCAGAGAACTTTTTTGACGCCGAGTGTTTTAAGAAGTATATCCTCAATCTCATTTTTGGTCATTGAAGGATTACGGCCCTTGCTTAAAAGACATGCTTCCGTAGTAAGAATTGTGCCTTCTCCGTCGCTGTGAATCGAACCGCCTTCAAGTACAAAAGGATGGGCGTCAAAAATCATATCTCCTGTATACTTTAAAAACCGGGAAGCTACCTTGTCATCTTTGTCATAATGCATATAAAGCCCGTCAAAGCTGCCTCCCCATGCGTTAAATTTCCAGTTAATTCCCATTCTGTTGCCTTTATCGTCAACAACATAGGTAGGTCCCACATCTCTTGCCCATGCATCATCGCTTTCTATAATCACAGCCTCCATATTTTCCTTAAGACTGTTTTTAACTTCTTCAATATGACATTCATCCGCAAGCATATATACTTTTTCACTTTTAGCAATGGCTTTGGCAACTTCCATAAAAGCTTTTTGGGCATCTCTGCCGTTATAAGGCCAGCTGCCCTGTCGCACGGGCCATATCATAATACAGCCGTCATGGGGTTCAAATTCACCGGGCATACGGTAATTTTTTATTATACTATAGTCCATTATCTATGAAAGCCTTTCTTTAAAGTCATTATATCCAAAAGATTTTATCAGACGGCAATCCCCGTTTCTATCCATTGAATATATGGATGGAAGCGGTATCCCGTTAAATGTATTATTTTTTACCATGGAATAAATCGCCATATCACAAAAAGTCAGGCGTTCGCCAATCTGAACATCATGGTCAAATCTGTAATTACCGATAATGTCACCGGCAAGACAGGTATTTCCGCCAAGCCTGTAGTCAAATTCTTTTTCCGGAGTCTCTATAATGCTACCTTCTGATAATGGTGGTGTGTACGGCATTTCAAGCACATCCGGCATATGGCAGGCCGCACTTCCGTCAAGAATAAGGCAGGTTATTCCGCTGTTTTTAACCTTATCAAGCACCGTTGTGATAAAATAGCCTGCATTAAGTGCAACCGCTTCTCCCGGTTCAATATATACTTTGACATTATATTTTTCTTTTATATGGGTAATACAGTCACATAAAAGCTCCACATCATAGTCTTTTCTTGTAATATGATGTCCACCGCCAAAATTTACCCATTTAACCTTCCTAAGAAGGAAATCAAACTTTTCTTCAACAACATCAAGTGTTTTCTTCAAATCATCCGAATTCTGCTCACAAAGCGTATGAAAATGGAGTCCGTCAATTCCGGTTAAATCTGCATTTCTAAGCAGGTCCGCAGTCACACCAAGGCGGCTTCCTTTTCCGCAAGGGTCATAAATTTCGTGTCCATTCTGCGTTGAAAATTCAGGATTAACACGTATTCCTATGCTGACGTTTCTGCATTTTTCTTTGTGTTTTTCTAACTGGGATATGGAATTAAATACAATATGGTCACATATTTTTACAAGTTCATCCATATCCTCATCCTTATATGCCGGAGCAAAAACATGGTTTTCCCTGCCCATTTCTTCTCTGCCAAGTCTTGCTTCATAAAGTCCGCTGGCAGTTGTTCCTGATAAATACTTTCCAATCAGCGGATACAAGGCATAATTGGAAAACGCTTTCTGTGCCAGAAGCACATGACAGCCTGTTTTTTTCATAACATCTGCAAGAACTTTGCAGTTTTCCTCTATGATATTTTCATCTATAACATAGCAGGGTGTTGGTAACTCGTTAATTTTCACTTTATAACCTCGCCGATTATTCTACAGTTGCAGGATTCTCATCAACAACCCAAGGAAGTCCGAACCTGTTAAGGGCCTCCATATATGGATCCGGGTCAAACTGTTCAGTGGTGAATACACCAGGTTTTTTCCATATTCCCTGACATACAAGCATTGCTCCAATCATAGCCGGTACTCCTGTAGTATAACTGATTGCCTGACTTCCCACTTCCTTATAACATTCCTGATGGTCACAGACATTATAGATGTAAATTGTCTTTTCTTTACCATCTTTAACGCCGTTAAAAATACATCCTATATTAGTTTTGCCAACTGTTCTCTCTCCAAGTGAAGCCGGGTCAGGAAGAAGTGTTTTAAGAAACTGGATTGGAACTATTTCCTGTCCATTATGCATAACCGGTTCCGTTGACAACATTCCCACGTCTTCAAGACATTTCATGTGGGTAAGGTAGCTCTGTCCGAATGTCATAAAGAAACGGATTCTTTTTACTCCCGGAATATTTTTAGCAAGGGATTCTATTTCCTCGTGGTGCAGAAGATACATATCTTTCATTCCTACCTGTGGGAAATCATATTCCCTCTTAATGCTCATGGCAGGCACTTCAATCCATTTGCCGTTTTCCCAATAACTGCCCGGTGCACTTACTTCCCTTAAATTAACTTCGGGATTAAAATTAGTTGCAAAAGGATAACCATGGTCACCACCGTTACAGTCAAGAATATCTATTGTATGGATTTCATCAAAATAATGTTTCAGGGCATAAGCTGTATACACACTTGTTACGCCGGGATCAAAACCGGTTCCAAGAAGTGCGGTAAGTCCGGCGTTCCTGAATTTATCTTCATAAGCCCACTGGTAGCTGTAATCAAAATATGCACTGAAGCCTTCTTCTTTGCACCTTTTTTCATACTTTTCCCTCCAGACTTTATCCATTGTATCCTCCGGTTCATAATTAGCAGTGTCAATATAATCAACGCCTGCTTCAAGGCATGCATCCATTATTGTAAGATCCTGATAAGGCAATGCCACATTAAGAACTGCCGTTGGTCCATACTCTTTAATAAGTGCAACAAGTTCTTCAACATTATCTGCGTCAACTTTAGCTGTTGTAATTCTTGTCTTAGTATGTGGTGCAAGTTTTTCTTTAACCGCCTCACATTTTGAAACCGTCCTGCTGGCAATACAGATATCCGTAAATACCTCACTGTTCTGACAACATTTTGCTATTGCAACTCCTGCAACTCCACCGCATCCGATAATTAATAATCTAGCCATTCTCTTTTTCCTCCTGTTCTAATAAATCCTCAACATATTTTGGCAGCATAAAAGCTCCAAGGTGAAGATTAGTTGTGTAATACCATGTTTTAAGATGTCTCTCTTCCCATCTTTTTGAATCAAAATCATTAAGCGGGTGATATTTTTTACTGGCAAAACCAAACATCCAGTAGCCGCTGGCACATGTAGGCACATGCGCCTGATATACCCTGCTTATAGGAAAACTTCTGTATACTTTCCTGTGCATTGAACGGAATGCTGATTCATCTTCATCAAAGAAGGGGCTTCCATGCTGATAAACCATTATTCCATCTTCCTTAAGTGCCTGATAACATATTCCATAAAATTCTTTAGTAAAAAGTCCTTCCGTGTGTCCAAACGGGTCTGTAGAATCATTTATAATTATGTCATATTCTCCTTTTCTGCCTCGCAGAAACCTAAGCCCGTCCTGATGATATATATGCACCCTTTCGTCATTAAGGCCTCTTGCCGTATCCGGAAAATATTTCATACATACCTCTACGAGTTCTTCATCAGGCTCAACAACATCTATTTCTTCAATTTCGGGATATGCTGTAAATTCGGTGCATACGCCTCCGTCACCGCCGCCTATTATAAGCACTTTTTTAACATCGGGATGTACCGACATCGGTACATGCGTAACCATCTCGTTATATATAAATTCATCTGCTTCTGAAAATACAATACTTCCATCAAGAACAAGTATTCTGCCAAAAGATTCAGATTGCAGTATTTCTATACGCTGATATTCACTTTGTCCCGAATAAAGCTCTTTTTCAATTCTGATATCAAGGCAGACATTTTCTGTCTGATAATCAGAGAACCACATTTCTGCTTTTTTCCCTGCCATCTCATTTCTCCTGTATGATTATTTTAAAACCCTGATATTTTCCACATCCGGGTCAGCCGCACCCTGAAGGCTGCAGCCTTTTTCTTTTGAAAAAACAATATGTTCAATTATCTCATCTGTTATCAGCTCTCCCGGTGCAAGTATTGGAATTCCCGGTGGATAACACATTACGAATTCACCACAGACATTTCCTGCACTTTTTGAAAGCGGCATTGAAACCTTCTCTGCATAAAATGACTGTTTAGGACTTTTAACAACTTCAGGCTCTATAAAATCTACACATGCAAGGTTGCTTCCATCCTTTGCATAAAGTCTTTTTATATCCTCCAATGCACCTACCAATCTCTCAATATCCCTTAACCTGTCGCCGATTGAGATGTATGCCATAATGCTTCCAAGGTCCCCGAATTCAATCTGAATATCATACTCATCCCTGAGCAAATCATACACTTCTATTCCCGTGAGCCCGATATTCCTTGTATATATGCAAAGCTTGGTAACGTCATAATCAAAAACATTAACACCATCCACAAGTTCACGCCCGTATGCATAATATCCACCGATTCTGTTAATTTCTTCTCTCGCATATTCTGCCATCTCAACAACTTTGTCAAAACATTCTTTTCCACGCAGGGCAAGATTACGTCTGCTAAGGTCAAGACTTGATAAAAGTAAATAACTTGCCGACGTTGTCTGAGTAAGATTAATCATCTGTCTTACAAGTCCTTTGTCCATATTTTGTCCCGTCAAAAGCACGGAACTTTGCGTCAGGCTTCCACCCGATTTGTGCATGGATACCGCCGCAAGGTCTGCCCCTGCCGCCATGCCCGATATTGGTAAATTACTTCCAAAGTAAAGATGTGTTCCGTGCGCTTCGTCACACAGTACTTTCATCCCATGGCTATGTGCCAAATCGGTTAATGATTTCAAATCACTGCAGATTCCGTAATATGTGGGATTGTTAATAAGCACCGCCACAGCATCAGGATTTTCTTCTATTGCCTTTTGCATCTTATCCACAGGTACCCCAAGCGATATACCAATCTCAGGATGTGTTGTAGGATTAACATAAACAGGTACCGCCCCGCATAAAATCAGTGCATTAATCACGCTTTTATGTACGTTTCGCGGTAAAATAATTTTGTCTCCTTCTTTACATACAGACAAAACCATCGCCTGTACAGCACTTGTTGTCCCTCCAACCATCAGAAATGCTCCTGCCGCATTAAAGGCATCTGCCATCAGTTCTTCTGCTTCTGAAATTACTGACACCGGATTGCAAAGATTATCAAGAGGCTTCATGCTGTTCACATCAAGTCCTACACATTGTTCTCCAAGTAAATCACATAATTCCGGATTACCTCTTCCTCTCTTATGTCCCGGAACATCAAAAGGTACTACTCTCTTTTTCTTAAATCTTTCCAGTGCATCACATATAGGCGCATGCTTCTGTTTTTCCAAATCCATTTGAAGGTCTCCTTATATATATAAAAATAACAGGTGGTATCATTACCACCTGTTGTCGTCCAATATAAATAATTATATGTTGCCAGAGTATTCAGCACGATAAAAGCCTACTGCTCTTATTGACTTTCACAAGATGATAATGTAATCAATAATGCGGATTATCCGCCCGGCAGCCGACCCGCCTGTCCGTAAGGCTCTCTTCATAAATGAAGCGGTCTGAATTGACTCTCGTCACTAAAATGTAATTTAACACAAGTTATTTATATATGCAATATTTTTTTACGCTTTTACATCAACTTGATTTAGGATACAGGTAACTTACCCATTGACTTTACACTTGTATCTATTACATATGTCTGTGGATTCTTATCTTCATCGCTGGATAACGTTATGGTAAGGACGGTTCCGTCATATGAATAATTGTCAATTCTGGCATTCTTACTTGTTGAATCAAGGACTGTCATCTTATCAAGGTCAATTATAATATATGGACCCTTGACAGAATCAAAATCCATTATTGAACCTTTTATCTTATATGCAAACCTGTCATCTGATGGCTGATTCAATGTATTGCTATTGGAAGCATTGGTTGTGCTATCTTCACCAGCCTTTACAGAAGTTGTCTGCTGTTCTTCATCCTTTGCCGGAGTGGTCACTTCAGCTTCATTATTGTCACTTGAATCAATGGTATAATCTTTATTAACAAGCGAATCATTGCCTGCATTGCCACATCCTGCTAACAACGCCATCATAAGTATAACCGGTACAAGTAACTTTTTCATAAAAATTCCTTCTTTCATTGAACCATTTCTTTTACTTCAACCACATTATACTACCCTTGTCAAGAGGTTATGAAAATCATTAATATCGTTTAGTTTATTTTACATTTTCATTTCATATTCATTTTCTCTGTTTTTTCTTCTTTAATCATCTTAAATGCCTTTTGCAATTCAGTTTCCGGTACACCAAGTAAAGAAGCAATTTCAGGATTACTCATGCCTCTCTTTTTTAGATTGTTGCTTAATGTTACCCATGATTTGTATTTTTCCTTTAGTTCTTCAGCTTTTCCCTTAGCTCTGCCTTCTTCTATTAATCCTTCAAATGCTTCGCACATATCGAGTCTCTCCTTCC
>ERZ779725.175-NODE-175-length-45080-cov-3.627318_pt1 | contig 45080 bp, 30 predicted proteins | sample MGYA00511890_ERZ779725 | MGnify/ENA primary metagenome ERZ779725 (study PRJEB29588, sample SAMEA2148549) | human gut metagenome | biome: human gut; feature: human-associated habitat; material: faeces | place: Denmark | collected 2008/2010 ...
GTAATTTTGAAAATATTGAAGTTCCGACGGAAAGTATGCGTTACGCAATGGCGATACTTGCGGCAGGACCTATGATGTTTATTTTCCCGTTTTTCCAAAAGTACTTTACACAAGGCTTGACTGTCGGAAGTGTTAAAGGGTAAGATATACTAAAATGTTTTTAATAGTAAAAAAAAATTTATATAAAAAATAATATTGAAAGGAAGCGAAAAAATGAGAAAAATTGTTTCAATTTTAATGGTTGTTGCAATTGTTGTCGGAGCTTTGACAATCGGAGTATGTGCAGAAGACGTAACATTTGTTGATATGGCAGAAATGATTGCGGATGAGGCAAACTGGATTCAGGGCTCTGCAAACAAAAAAATCGAATTCAAGAATGGAGGTGTTATATGTTCTCCCGAATCAACTTTCGGTTATCAGGGAAAAAAATTCACTAACGAAATTTTCGAATTTGATGTGGATTTCGGTGATATGGCTGAAGGAAGAAAATGGGTAGCATTTTCTTTCAGAGCAGATAAGCCGGACACACATCCTATGTGGAATTACGCAAGGGCGTATTCATTTATTTTCCGTCCTACCTTTATCGAGCTTCAGGTAAGAGGTGCAGGCAATGATTCAGGTGGTTTGGGCTGCTATCCGTGCGATGAAATCAAGACAGGAGAAACTGTTAGAGTAAAATTTGGTGCTGTGAATGTAAAAAACGGTGTTCAGGTTTTCTTGTTTGTTAATGGAAAACAGGTTATAAACTATTATCATGCCGGTACGGAAAATATGAGAGAGGGCGGCTACTTCTCAGTTTTTAATGTTAATAATACGGTAACAATTACGCCTGTTTCCACAAAGGAAACAAAGAATGTTAACCCAATTGTTTCAGAATTTGAAATTACAAGAAATGATAAGACTTTAGAGCTTTCATATTCAACAATGTACGGCGATGTTGAGGATATCACATATGGCTGGTATCTTTCGGATAAGCCTGTAATTGATATTTTACTTAATGATATTTGCACTGAAGGTTTTTACGACAGCCTGAAAGCCGTTTCCACAGAAACAAAACTGGAGCTTGACGATAAATGTGCAGGAAAACATATTTTTGCAGCTGTGAAAACAAAAGATTATATCTTATTTTCAAATTCAATAAATTACAGTAATATGGAGCATCATTTAAACAAAGGAATTTATATGCTTGCAGATTATGAAAGAATGTACTTAAACGGTAAAATAGTTCCTGTTGATGAAAATGATAATCATGTTGCACCATCTTATTTTGACGGAGAAATACTATTCGTTCCGTTGCGTGCCGTGGCCGAAGCGCTAAACGGTGAAGTAGTTTGGGATGGGGCAACCAAAGCAGTATCGGTTAAATCAGGTACAAAAGAAACGAAAATAAATATCGGTACTCTTAACGGAGGATTAACAAAAGAGCCTTTTATAGACAGAGGAAGAACATATGTTGCATTTGATGATTTGCAGATTCTTTTGACCGGAGAGTTCACTGTGGCTGAAGACGGATTTATTATAGTAAATAATCCGGACTGTCCGGAGGATGCAATCAAAGAATTAAAAGAAAATCTTGAATACAATAAAGAATAATAAATGTTAATAATAAAAAACAAAGAAAGGATTTTTATTATGAAAAAAAGATTATTTTCGTGGCTGGTAATAGCTTCTATGATGTTCACTATGGGAATGATAATGGCATCGGCAGACGGATTGACTGTTACTTCCTATGCCGTGGAAAGAAGTGTACTTGTTTTTAACCTCAGCGAAAACGCAAGCGGTATAACGGCAGTGCTGACAGAGGTTGAGGGAACTCCCGTTCCAATTTCCGAAACACAGGTTGAAGGAAGTAAAATAACAATAAAACCGACTGAGAAACTTGATATATCAAAAAAGTACAGTATTATTTTAAAAAATAATGAAACAGAAATAGCAAACTACCATATAAGCTTTAATACTATTTGGGAAGATGATTTTTCCGATGCTGAAAAATTTAAAACTTACGTAAACTACGATTTAAAGGATGATGTAAACACAACTGAAAATGCCCACTCTTTGGAAAATGGTAAATTAGCAATCAGATACAGCAACAATGGTAAGGCTTTCGGAAAACAGTTTCCTGTTTCTTCCAAAGGGTTTGATATAGTAACCGAGATGACTGTTTCAAATTCAAATTTAAATTCGCCAGGAGCGTTGTATTTTTTGGATGTTATGCTTGGTGACGGTATGTCCGAAAGTGAAGATTGGTTCCGTTTTTTGGCACCGAATCCCAGGGAAGATAATGCAGTGGTGGCAAATTACCGTTTGCTTAATCAGCCGAGCGACGTAAACACTACCTACGGAAATGCAGCTAAAAGTAATATGGATGTTATGTATAAAATGACATACAACGGAGCAGGGACTCAGACTGATGATTATTTTAAATTGGAAATAAACGGCAGTAAGTTTGTCGAGATGTACGGTGATTATAGAGATTTTTCAAATTATACATTTGCAGTAAGAGCAGCAAATGACTCCTGTGCAAGCGTACCGACATATATTGATGACTTGATTATTTATTCAATCAATGTTGTAGATATGAATAATTATGTACCGATTTCCGTAATCGGCTTCGATGCAACAAAAGAGGCTGCAACCTTTACATTTAATAAAAGTGTTGATATAACAAGTGTTGATGTTACATCAAATAGCGAATTTGTTGATGTTACCTCTAAGTATATCGGAAACGATGTAGTAATAAAACCGACCGAAGGAAACTTTGGCACAGACAGCATATATAATGTAAACCTTACCGTTACAGACGGAATTAAAGAATCTACAAATAGTTATTTGGTTGTATTTGATGAACTTTGGAATGACGATTTTTCCGATGCTGAAAAATTTGCAACCTACGGAAACTACGATTTAAAGGATGATACAAACATAACTGAAAATGCTTACGCTTTGGAAAACGGCAGATTAGCATTAAGATACAAAAACAATGATGGTAAATCATTATACAAGAAATTCCCTGTTTCAGAAAGTGGCTTTGATATTATAACAGAGATGAAGGTTGACGGTACAAACAATGATAAATCATCTTCATATTTCCTTGATATTTTACTTGATGAAGCCTTGTCTGACGGAAGCAACTGGATGCGTTTGCTAAAGCCTGGAGCAGAAGACGGTGCAGTTATGACCAATTTGAATGTATTGGGCAGCGAAAGAATATCAAGTCCTGTTGGTGTATCTGCAAAAACACAGGTTTCAAATATTAAGTACAGAATGAAATATGCCGGTGTTGGTGATACTGAAAATGATTATTTCTCATTGGATATAAACGGTAACAAGTATGAATATACCGGAGACTATGGAAAAGACTTTAAGGAATATGCAATTGGTTTAAGAACTAACAATAATGATGAGGAAAACCCAACATACATAGATGATTTGCTTATTTATTCTATTAATATAGTAGATATGGATAACTATGTAGCATATTCAATGACAGAGCAAACAGCAGATAAAAACGGAGTAACTTTAACATACGACAGAGCTGTAACTGTAACATCTGCTACTGCAGAGTTAAACGGTGAAGCTGTTCCTGTAACTGCTACGGTCAACGGAACTAAAGTAACAGTTAAAAATGCAGACGGAAGTAGCTTTGATACAAACGGTTCATATGTGTTTAATGTATCGGTAACTGACGGAGCTGTACCGCTGAAAAATGAAGTTAAAGTTACATTCTGTGAGTTTTTAAAAGATGATTTTGAAACTGTAACTACAGAAACGTTAAGCAGTGTTTATACATCAGGACTTATAGGCGGTGCAGATGATGATGTGGTTGATACTTCACTATTTACCGTTGAGAACGGTAAATTGAAAATCGGACCAAAAGATACTGTTAAAAACGAAAGTGGCGAAAACGTTGAAAAGAGAATTTCAAAGAAATTCAATATTCCGGAAGGTGCGGTTAAAGTCATAACCGAAATGGATGTAAGTCTCGATTATACCGAAGAACGGCAATATTTCTTTACAAGATTTTTCACAAGCGGTTTTGATTGGGATAATTTCTACCGTATAAACTATGACGGAACTAATTTTCAGCAGGATAATGTAATCTGGGGAAATAATATAAATAATTGGCACTTAATCGGAGGACTCAGCAAGGACGGTTTCCATTATAAAGATACGATGACATTTGATGAAAACGGAAACGGAAAATTTGTTGTGAATGTTGGCGGTACCGATATGGCAGATGCAACTACAACAAATTCGGCATACCGTAATAATGCCTTTGGTTTCCATAATAACAGTACTGCAACAACATATCTTGATAACATTCTTGTTTATGCGGTTAAGATGGGTGATGTTCAGGCAAAGCCTATCAGCATTACAAAAGCAGATGCAACAAAAGAAAGTATGAGCTTTACATTTGACAGAAATGTAGGTATAAAAGACGTTAATGTTAAATTAAATAACAGCGCCATATCGGTAAAGACTGAAATAAAAGAAAATGAATTGACAGTTAAACCTATTTCCGGATATTTTGATACAGATAGCAGTTATGTTGTAAATATAAGTGCTACAGACGGAATTATAAGTTACAATAAGAAATATTCGGTTGTATTTGATGAACTTTGGAATGACGATTTTTCCGATGCTGAAAAATTTAAAACTTACGGAAACTACGATTTAAAGGATGATGACGTTAATACAGAAGCAAATGCTTACGCTTTGGAAAACGGCAGATTAGCATTAAGATACAAAAACAATGATGGTAAATCATTATACAAGAAATTCCCTGTTTCAGAAAGTGGCTTTGATATTATAACAGAGATGAAGGTTGACGGTACAAACAATGATAAATCATCTTCATATTTCCTTGATATTTTACTTGATGAAGCCTTGTCTGACGGAAGCAACTGGATGCGTTTGCTAAAGCCTGGAGCAGAAGACGGTGCAGTTATGACCAATTTGAATGTATTGGGCAGCGAAAGAATATCAAGTCCTGTTGGTGTATCTGCAAAAACACAGGTTTCAAATATTAAGTACAGAATGAAATATGCCGGTGTTGGTGATACTGAAAATGATTATTTCTCATTGGATATAAACGGTAACAAGTATGAATATACCGGAGACTATGGAAAAGACTTTAAGGAATATGCAATTGGTTTAAGAACTAACAATAATGATGAGGAAAACCCAACATACATAGATGATTTGCTTATTTATTCGGTTGAGGTAACAGATATAACTTCTGCTTTGAATACTGCTGAATCGTTTAGAATAGACGGTGAAGTGAAACCCGGTGACACTCTTACTTGTGTTAATGACAATCCTGCAAGCTTGCCTGATATTTGCCAAATAGATTATGAATACAAATGGTATAAAAATTCCGAAAATTCAGCTGATTTTGATACGTGGAAATTATTGGATAACAGTGAAGCCACGGATAAATCGGTATATGTGGTAAAAGAAGACGATAAAGATGATTATATTGTCTGCATTGTTACACCAAAGCTGACAATTTTGCCGACAGGACAGGAAATAACGTTATTGGATATAAACACGCCTGTTGTTTGTAAAAAATCTTCTCCTGAAATCAAAGACGAAAAAATCGAATATAACAAAGATACAAACTCTGTAACAGCTTCAATGTTTTACTATGATTTTAACTATGATGACGGAGCAACTGACTTTGTATGGGAGGTTTATAAAGACGGTGTCTGGGAGGTTGTTAAATCAACATCGGATGTCGAAAGTAAATTTGGCGAAAAAGTTGAAGATACTTATGTTATAACGGCTGAAAATACCGGAAAAGATATTCGTTGTAAAATGACGGTTAAAAATACCGCTGACTTTGGATATGAAGAATCAACTTTAGCTGCAAGAACAAAAAACTTGTCACTTACGGCACCTGTGATTAAAGGTGATGTTACAATTTCTGGTAATTCATCCGTCGGCTCGGTTCTTAGTGCAAGTTATGAATACTATGATGCAGATAATGATGAGGAAGACGCAACAGTATGGGAATGGTACCGGGTTGGTAAAAACGAAAAAACACCTGTAGGTAATGCCTTGAATTATAGTGTAAGCTCGCAGGATTGCGGTTATGAAATAGTTTTGGAAATCACACCCAAGAGTAAAGCATATCCGTATGACGGTATAACCTATGTAAGTGACGGACTTAAGATTCCGGAAACTAAAAAACCGTCTTACGGAGGTGGCAGCGGAAGCAGCGGCGGAGGAAGCGGAAGCAGCGGCGGAGGAAGCTCTGTTATAAGAGTGCCGGCACCTTCAAATTCAGCTGTTAACGATAATGTTTATTTTAAAACAAGCTTTAAGGATATTTCAGGACATTGGGCAGAAAAAGAGATAAAACAGTTAGAAGCATTGGGTCTTGTAAAGGGTGACGGTGAAAAATATAATCCGGATGCTATTGTAAAAAGAGCAGAATGGATTACGATGCTTACCAGAGCCATCGGGTTTAAGGAAGCACCGTATAAGGATTGCTTTGATGATGTTAAGTCATCTGATTGGTATTCGGGCATTATACAGGCAGCTTTTGATGCCGATTTGATTGACGGAGACGGAAGCAACTTCAACCCTGTCAATGAACTTACAAGAGAAGCACTTGTAAAAATGATGATTGATACGTATTTATACAAAAAGGGTGTTGAGATTCCCGATGTAACAAATACAGGCTTTGATGATGACAGTGATATAAGCACTTGGGCGAAAAAATATGTTTCTATGGCATCTGAGCTTGGAATTATGACAGGTGTTACTCCAACAACCTTTGCACCTAAAAAAATTGCAACAAGAGCTGAGGCGGCAGTTGTTCTTGTAAGACTTTTAGATGCGTTGAAAAACTGATTTGAGCTGCTTGTAAAAGGAGGAAGAAAATGAAAAAATTAATTTCTATACTATGCATATTTTGTTTACTTATGGCAGAAATTGCATTTTTAACGTTTGCCGATGCAGAAACGACAGATGAAACATTGACAGCATCAGAAATAGGTGCACAATATAAAATAGGTCTTTTGTCAGCTTTGGAAATTTTTGATGATGAGTATGATTTGGATGAGACACTTACACGTGCTGAGGTTGCACAGGTTTTCACAAGGCTTATGGGCGATGCTGCAACACTTTCTGCCTATACAGATACAATTTATGACGATGTAACAGACGAAACAGAAGGCTACGAAAGTATAAATTACCTATATCGGTTAGGCGTTATGAAGGGCAAAACACCGACTTCGTTTTATCCGGATGATGATGTAAGCTACACCGAAGCACTTGTATCACTTGTAAGACTGCTGGGCTATGAAGAAGTGGCAAAAGCCAAAGGCGGGTACAGTGTAGGATATTTAGCAGTTGCAAATACTCTCGGGTTAACAGATAATATTCCGAAAAACCTGATAGAGGACGAATTTTGTGCCGGAGCCTTGGCTGTGATGATTTATAATGCACTTGATGTAAGGATTGTAAACAGCTATATTCTGTCAAATTCAAACGTTACTATTGACGGCTCTTACAGCACAATTATGGATAGCTATCTTTATATAAGCAGAGGAACAGGCATGGTAAATGCTTATAGAAACTTAAATCTTTTTGATATTGATGAAGAAATGCTGCCTTCGGAATTTGTTGAAATCGGCGGTGTCAAATTCGAATATGAATTTGATGAAATAATCGATTATTTCGGTTACAATGTTGAGTATTTTTACAAAAAAAATAAAGATTTGAATTATGATACCGTGCTGTATGCTTTCCCCGAAAAAGAAGTGAAAACTCAAAGAATTTTCTCTGAGGATATATATGCCGCAGACTCAAATGTCATAAAGGTTAGGAGAGAGGATACAAAAAAAGAAGAAAATTACAAATTGTCGGAAAATCCGGTGATTTTGTTTAACGGTTACCCGGTAAAAAATCCGTCTGTACCGAAAAACGGCTATATAAATATTATTTCAAATGATGGTTTAAAATATGATATTGTTTTAATATTTGATTTTGAAAGCGCTGTTGTAAAGAGTGCAAGTGAAGGAGAGTACAGATTTAAGTATGGCAAAAAAATTAACGGTGATGCAGTGCTTGACCTTGATCTTGAAGAGGGAACTGTAAAATATACTATTATTGACGGAGATGAGTACGGAGAACCCGACAGTATTAAGGCAGACTCTGTAATATCTGTTGCGTATAATGATAAAGTAGGCTATTTTATATATGTTTCCAATGAAAAGGTTTCGGGTGAAATCACAGAATTGCAAACAAGTCCCGAAAGATTTATTATAAATGACGAGCCTTATAAGATTGATGCGGATTTTAAAGCAATTTCCGATGCGGGAATGTATAAAACAACGAAGCTGGATGTTTCGGTAGATTCAACCTTTGACCTCGATTTTATGGGCAAGATAACCGGTATGGCATCAACAGACGGAACAGATTACATCTACGGTTATCTTGATGGAATTGATGATAAGCAGCTCTTTTTTGAAGGATACTCTGAAGTAAGAATTTTCTCTTCAAAAACAAATAAATTTTCGGTTTATACATTGACTGACAAAACAATGTATAACGGTAAAAAAAGTACCGCGAGTGAAGTTTCCGCAGGACTTGAAAATTATTTGACAAATATTATTCCAAAATACAGAGCTGAATACGACAACTATGATCCGCTTGATAATCCCGAAATAATACGAGAATATTATTACGTGCCGCCTATTGTAAAGTTTACTTCAAACTCAAAAAATGAAATTACCGATATTGTTGATAATCTTACGGTATGCAATGCAAATCAGTTTGATTTTGATATATCAGATAACAGAATCATTCTTTCTGTAAGAGGACACAATGATAGATTTGTACAATCCTTCGGATATTTCAATGCGGCATTATCACTAACAAACGGCTGTGTATATGCTGCTGATTCACTCGCTATGAGAATTAACATATTAGATGATGAAGATGACTTTAAAACAGGTATTGTTAAAAATATATTCCCAAGTTCTGACACGGCGGCATCGAAGCCGATTATGTTTGACCTGCAGCCTAACGGTGTTCCCAGATTTGTCGTATATCCTGTAGGTACTGCGGCAGCAAGTGTTGCTGTACAAAGTACATTGTACGGATTTATATCGGCATCCAGCGTAGTTAACTCCGATGGAGATGTTGGAGCCAGATTAAATCTCATATCCTCATCCGGTGATGAAACTTCCTTTACTACTACCGCTGAAGCATACACTAAGGCTTTAGCGTTGCAGAAAGGTGACTTCATCTGGTTAAAGATGGATGCAAACGGAAATGTAAGTGATTTGGAAGTTGCTATTAATTATGAAGGCAAGGGCTTTAAAAGAGATGATTATCTTGACCCTGCAAGGAAACAAACACCCGATATACCGGGAGATACCGTAGGACGTATATATAATATAGTTCAGGGCAGTCAGTCCGGTTGCGGAATAGGTCTTGTAAGATTCAAATCCTTTGATGAAAAATCCGGCGGTGAAAATATCATAACTTATTATGAGCCGACTGATGAAGTATACAATTATACTGCACCTACACAGAAATATCAAAAGTGTAAAAAGAGATATAAGAAAGATGTGCTGCTTTCTTATGACGGAAATGAATACAAAAAGGCATCATTGGCCGATGTTGAGCAGGGCGGTTATATTTTCTTCGTGCAGTACGACGGAGATATCTGGCAGGCTGTCTGGTTAAAGGATGCAACCTTCTTCAATCAGCAACATGAATTTTTAGCGACTAACCAATCATAAAAAATTGTAAAGTCGGATATCCGGAGCAGGAAATATGTACGCATATTTCCTGCGAGATAAATCAGTAAAAAAAAAAATTATATAAAAGGAGGTCATGAAAAATGACAAGAAAAATTTTTAGTATGCTTGTTGTTATATCAATGCTGTTAAGCTTTGGCATTATGGTAACAACAGCTCAGGCAGAGGAGCCGACAACATATTTTTATGTTGCACCCGGCGGTAACGACGATGCCGAAGGAACAATGGAAGCACCATTTGCAACTATAGAGGGTGCAAAAGAAAAAATCCGTGAGCTTAAGAAAACAAGCGGTCTTCCCGCAGGCGGAATCACTGTTTATTTAAGAGGCGGAATTTACGAAACAACCGAAAAAATTGTTTTTACCGATGAAGATTCGGGAACAGAAGAATGCCCTATACTTTATAAGGCATATCCCGGTGAAAAACCGGTAATCTCCGGTGGTGTCAATATTGCCGGAAAAGATTTCAAAAAGGTTGAGGATGAGGAAGTTTTAGACAGATTTTCAAGTTCAAAAGTAAAGAAAAATGTTGTGTGTGTTGACCTTAAAGAATACGGATATACAGATTATCCCAAATGGACAAAAGGTACCTCAGATATGGCAGACTGCTCCGGTGTTATGGCATTTATAAATGACGTTCCTCTTGATATGGCAAGATATCCCAACAGAGCTGATGACGGAGATAATGAATATCTTGTATCAGGCGAAGTTCTGGTATCGAGAGTAGATGAAAACGGCAAAGGTCCGAAATGGAAGCTTAATGAATCAAGAATCGATAAATGGAAAAGCATGGATAATCTTCTTATATTCTCTATGTGTTCTTCATTCAGCTCACATTTATCAACGGTTGATTCCTATGATAAAAATGCAAAAACTATTCAGCTTACTTACGAATCGTCACAGGGTGCTGTAGGAACAGTAAGATATATTTATTGTAATATTTTAGAGGAGCTTGATGCACCGGGAGAATATTATCTTGACTATAACACGAATATGCTTTATATCTATCCTCCGAAAGATGTAAAGATGAATGATGCGGAGGTTGGCTTAACAAGATTTGGCAGAGCAATAACAGACGGACTTGTAGAGTTTGAAGGTGCAAAAAATATTACCCTGAGCGGTCTTAAAATTGAACTTAGCAGTACACACGGTGTAACAATAAGATCCAGCGAAAATATTCTTCTTAATAATTGTGAGGTTGTTAATCACGGTTTAAGCGGTGTTGCAATCGGAGAAAGAATAGTTAATCTTTTTCACGTTGCTGCAAGAGGAAACAGACTTGCTTATGAAGGTCCAAAATATCGGGACTGGGGTATGAGAGTAGTATCCAAAGAAGAATGGGAAAAAGCTAAATCCGAAAACTGCGGAATAACCAATTCAAAAATAGCGAACTGCGGTACAACATGTCTGATACTTGCAGGTGGTAACAGAATGGAGTTAATACCCGGAAATCTGTATGCTGTAAATAATGTTGTTCATAATGCCGGTCTTATAAACGGTGCAGAAGGTAAGCTTTTGGCAGTACACGGATATGGAAATTATATAGGTCATAATACATTTTCCCGTTCGGAAGGTATGGCAATAGAGCTTCAGGCTAGTGGAACTATATTTGAGTATAACGATGTTTCCGATGCCTTAAACTCAACAAGTGATATGGGGATGATATACAGTGCAGGCTGGTTCAGCGAAATGCACTTGGGAACAGAAATTCGTTATAATTATCTTCACGGCATAGATGACAAGGATTTAGGTCATGAGGATTCACCGATGCTTTACGGCGATGTACCGAGAAAAGCGTTTATCTACAATGATAACTGTCAGCCGTTCTTAGAGGTTCATCACAATATTTTCGAAGACGGTTGTGTTGGAAAGCTCCAGGGTGGCGGTTATGAAAATAACTGGAGAGACAACCTGTTTATAAACGTGAAATTACCGTTTTCGGAATCTGAGAACGGTATGATACAGCAGAGCTTGAACGAATTCGGAAATTTCTATTCAAATCTCGGATTTGTTGAATACGGAGTACTTAAAGATTATTATCCGGAGACACTTAAATTGTGGGAAGAAAAGTGGCCTGTTTTCAAAGAAACTGTTGAAAAATTAACAGAAAGAAAAGGAACAGAGACACTTCCTGATTATGATACAGTAGGAAATGTATGCGTATTTAACAAAACAGAAAAATATTGTCGCGATTTCCACAAAACAGACCCCGGTGCGGCAACAGGAATGTTCCGTTACTGTACAGTTGAAAACAACAAATATACAACAGAGGATCCCGGCTTTGTAGATATCAAAAACGGAGATTTCAGATGGAAGAAAGATGCTGAAATCTTTAAAACACATCCTGAAATGAAAAATGTTGATATAACAAAAATGGGTGCAAACAAAGGTGAATTATATAATAAATTTGCAAACAGTGTAGCACTTAAGGTTGGTAATCCGAACGCAGCAGCATTCGGAGAGGCTAAGCTTATTGACAGTAATAATCCTGTTGTTAAGCCTTTGATTGTTGATTCAAGAACACTTGTTCCTGTAAGATTTATTTCAGAATCCTTCGGCGGAGAAGTAGGCTGGGACGGTGATACAAGAACTGTAACCATTAAAATAGACGGAAAAACCGTTACAATGGTGCTGGATAAAAATGAGTTGATGATAGATGGCGCTGTTGTGGCAACTATGGATGTACCTGCTCAGTCAATTGAAGGCAGAACAATGGTACCTTTAAGAGCATTATGTGAAACAGTGCTTAATAAAAATGTATTCTGGGATGACAGAGGACTTATAGTCATAAGTGACAGTGAAGGCTTTTTAGATGCCCAAAAGGATAAAGCTATCATAGACGATATGGTTAAGTATGTAACTGTTTATTAATAAAAAATATGATGAGCTCCACTTGCCATTATGAATGGCAAGTTGGAGTCTGTCATACTTAATATAACCGATTTGAAACAATCATTGAATATATAGATATACTCCTTGATTTAAAATACAATCAGTTTCAATTATATATAGACGGTTTGTTTTTTGAATATAAAAGCTTAAAAATGCACCTCAAAGACGGAGGCTATATAATGCCAGAGAAATCGAAAAAATAAAGGCATATTGTAATGAGAATTTCATTGATTTGATTCCGGCACAAAACAGCTTTGGCCATATGAATAGTTGGCTTAGTATACCTGAGTTCAAAGAGCTTGGAATTATCAGAGATGACGGTAAAGAGCTTTCAACGTTGAATCCTCTTGATAAAATAATTTCGTTATGTAACGATAAGTACGGAAGGACACCGATGTTTTTTGATGATGTTGTTATAGAAAATGAAGAGGCACTTGACAAGGTATCAAAAAACAGTATTATTATGGTATGGGGTTATGAAATGGAGTGGAACAAACTGTGTAACGGATATAGCATGTATAGGGAGTTCCGGTAGTTACCAATTAAATGAAATGAATGTTAATATTATTATTAATTATATGAAAAACATAAAAGAGGAACTTTTGAAATATAATACAAATTCTTATCATATAGAAGAAATAAACCTTAACTGTGATACTGTAATTTTATTTGCAAAGGTTATTTCGGAGTCGAAGAAAAACGGCTGTTTGAAAAATGACAGCCTTAAAGCACAGTTAGAGGAATTAAAACTGCATTTTGTTAAATTGTGGAATATTAAAAACCAAGATTGCGGTTATAATATATTCACAGGTTGCCTTGATTCGATTATAAATAAATTTGACTAAAAAGCATCGGATTTATTTAAAAAAATGATTGAAAAAAGATATAAAAAAGTATGTGAAATTAAATAAAAATCACAAATAGTTATGGTTTTTTTAAAGTTTATGTGTTATAATAAAATAAGGTGTATACGTTACTTATTTGAAAAATACACCTTAAAGGTGAAAACATTAAATGCTTAATAAAAGAAATTCTTAATTGTTTTCTCTTGAGTATTTACTTTATAAGATTTCGGAGGAAGCGGAATTTTAAAAAAACTGCAGATGGTTTGCTCAAAGTAGAGGAGGAATTGAAAAAATATTTCAAATACAGATGACCTCATTGCAATCAATGTAAAACCTGGATAAAAAGGTGATTAAAGAAAAAAATTATAAAACATATGTTAAAGGGAGGAATATTAAAATGAAAAAAACAAAAAAAGTTATTTGTCTTGCTATGTCAACTGCTTTAGCTTTATCTTTTACAGGTTGTAATAACAAGCAAAAAGGAAATGGCGGTGAAAAAATCAGCTTAAAATGGGTTTTTGCCGGAAATGGAATACAAAAGGACTCAAAAGAGGTATGGGCAGCTGTAAACGATAAAATTAAAGACTACAGCGGACTTGAAAATGTTAATCTTGATATTGAAATTTTTGATGCTAATGAATATGCACAAAAATTTATGCTTATGCAAACAAGCGAGGAAAAAGTGGATATTGTCCAGACATATGGCTTAGATTATCCGATGCTTGCTCGTGATGACAGTTTTATATCTATTGATGACTATATCAAAAAATCAGAAAACTTAAAAACAGCATTCCCTGAGTGGATGTGGGATTATTCATTGGTTGACGGAAAGCATTATTACGTTCCGCAATATCAGATTTTAACAAATGTTGACTATGCTTTTGCAACACAAAAGAGTTTAAGCGATAAATATATGGATGCAAAAAAAGCACAGGATACTTTCTTTAACGCTGAGACTTTTGATTCTTCTTGTTGGGATGTTATTGAAAATTATTTAGATGCATTGTCCGCAGCTGGAGAATTAAAGCGGGGGTATCTTCCTATAGGAACATTGGATTTTGTATTCCAAAAAGGCTATGAAGCTGTAGTACCCGGAAGATTTTTCATAAAAGATAATGATCCGGAGCATAAAGTTTACTATGTTGATGAGATTCCCGAAAGAAAAATTGCTTATGAGCGTGTAAATAAATTCTTTAAAAAAGGTTACATCAGAAGTGATATTGCAAGTGCAACCTCACTTAATGACCCAATAGGAACTGAAAATAGCTATACAATATGGCATAAAGGTACAAGAAATCAGCAATATTTAGCCAAGGCGGCATTGGCAGCAGCAGAAACTGAAGCAAAAGAACCGCTCACAATGCTTTTGACCAAAAATTATGATTATGTTCCTTTTTCTAATGCAGCAGGCGGTATGGCTATAGCAAAATCCTGTGAAAATCCCGATGAAGCGTTCAGAGTAATTGAGCTTATGAATACCGAAGAAGGTAAAGATGTATATAATATGATGGTTTATGGTTTTGAAGGTAAACATTATAACAAGATAGATGACAACATTATTGAGACTATAGGTTATCAAAATCAACCAACTTCTTCAGCGGATTACGGTCTATGGAAATGGAATGTAGGTAATACAAAATATGCTTATTCAACAGAAACAGAAGTTATTACACCTGATGTTTTTGATGATGCAAATGACGGACCGAACACTGTTCGATCCAAACTTGCAGGCTTTGTGTTTGATGATACAAATGTGAAAATTGAACTCGCACAGATCAATACTGTATTTTCCGAATATGAAAACTTCAACAAAGGTACAATAGACAATGTAGAATCTAAATTTGCAGAATACATAGAAAAGATTAACAAAGCAGGAAAAGATAAAGTTATAGACGAAGTTCAGAAGCAAATTAACGAATTTTTTAAAAATAAAAAATAGTATAAACTAAAGAAGTAGGCTCCGTATGAAAATTCGGAGCCTACAGAAAAAATATTTTGATAAGGTGTATTACATGAATAAACTTATTGTTGTTGATGACGAATACATGATAAGAAAAACTATACAAAATTGCATAATAAATTCAGACTTGAATTTTGAAGTTGTAGGTTGTTTTTCTAATGGAATAACCGCATCCGAATTTTTATTGAATAATTCTGTTGATGTAATAATAACAGATATACGAATGCCCGGAATGTCGGGATTGGATTTGATAAAAAAATTCTATCAAATAAAGCCTGATTCTAAATTTATAATCCTGAGCGGATATTCGGAGTTTGATTATGCACGTCTTGCAATAGATTACGGTATAGTAAAATATTTAGTTAAACCGGTTGATATGGTAGAACTGTTGGAAGTTTTGAAAAAAGTGGAAAGAACACTTGAAAAAGAACGAAAAAACAATTATTTTACCAGTAATTTTATATTTGAAGAAGAGTTCTTTTCTGCTTTGGTGAAGGGCGTTTTTATAGATAGTTCTTATATGAAAAGTTGCATTTCGCAAATGCAGCTTCCCTTTGACATAAATAAAGCAAAAGGAAAAATATATAAACTGAAAATTATAAATTTTGAAAGTTATATTTCTAAAAATTGGAAATATGGAAAAGAAAACATTTTACATGCATTTTCCAATGTTTTTGAGAAGCTTATGTATTTTGATAAAGCATATTCTGTTTTAAACGACGATGATACAATTTCAGTAATATGTTTTGAGTTAGAAGAAAAAAATTTTTCCGAACAAGAAATTATGAGTTTATTTTTGCAAACACTTGAGGTGCACGTTGCGATAATTGAAGAAATTTCGTTTGATTATTTTTTTGATTTGCCGGAAATTATTAACAGTAACATAAATATGAATGATAAAGTCAAGCTTATTACTTCCTACATTATGGATAAAAAACCTCAGGAAGCTATTTCCATTTTATCAAATTCACAATATTCACATGAATTAATGGAAAAAATAATTTCAAATTTTAAAAAATTAGGTATAGATATAAACAGACCTGAAAATGAAGATGACTACGATAAGTTTGTACAAAATTTGATTATACAAGTAGGAATTAATCAAGATAGTAAAATTAATAATATTATGAAAAGAGTGAATCAATACATTGAAGACAATTACAGCAAAGAAATTACAAGAATAGATATTGCAGCACATGTGTTTTTAGATCCGTCTTATTTCGGTAAATTATTTAAAAAGAAAACAGGGACTTCTATATCAAATTATCTTTTGGAATTCAGAATTAATAAAGCAAAGATTCTCTTGGAAAATGAGGATATATCGATTTTAAAAGTGTGCAATTTGGTTGGATACAGTAACCTTACATTTTTCACACGTAAATTTAAGCAATACACATCATACACACCAAATGAATATAGGAAAAAAGTTAGAAAAAATGAAAAAGATAATACAAAATTTCAATAAAATTATTAAAGATGAACATATTATAACGAAAGGCTCATTAAAGATTTCGGTTATAATATTACTTATTCTTGTGGTGTTAAGTATTATTTTTTATCTTAATACCATAGCGGTAATAAATGATCAGATAAAAAATATAAATGATTTTGATTTACAATCAAATACAGAGATAATTGAAAATATTTTTCGGGAAGTTGAAAATATTGTTAATTATACTATTACAAGCGATAAAATGCAAATCTTTTTTTCGTCGAATAATCCTAAATTGACAGATGAAATATACGATCTTGATATAAAAAATACATTTAAACCTTTTATTTTGATTTATAGATATATAAATTCAATATATATCTATACCGATGTTGACAAAAATATATGTACTGTTGATGGATATGTGAACAGTGAAGAGTTTTTTGATGATGAATGGTTAGAGGTAATCAATAGAGACACTTCGCAAACTTCAGCAATATTTTATCCGCGTGTGATAGGCAATAAATATCCTTATGTTGTAACATATATAAAGCAGTTTACCATAAACGGAAACAAGTGTGCTGTTGCTGCAAATATTGACCTTGATAAGCTTTATGATTTGTTTGATACAAATGAAGTTTTACCTTCATTTTATATGATTAACGGTAGTAAAATCATTTATAATACCAATATGGAGAAAATGTTTGAAGATATTGAAAATAACGATGAACTTTCAAAGGTTGTAACACTTTCGTATGATTCTTCGCTACGAATAAAAAATCATACAGGTAAATATGTTGTTTCCATAAAAAAATCCAAAAAATATGATTGGAGCTATGTTTACGTGAATACGATTGATAAGTATTCCAATGACATAGTAATTCGAAAAAACATCTTTATTTTATTGACATCAATTTTGCTGATTTTAGGCGTTTTGTTGATATATAAATATAATCGTAGTATTTATGAGCCTATAAATGCTATTGAGAAGATTATAGATAGCGAGTCGGAGTATGAAGGAAAGTTTATACCCGAAATAAGAAAGATATCAGAAAAAATTATAAATTATTCAAACGTTAATAAGGCTCTGAAAATTGAGCTTGAAAATAGACTTTATGAATTACAAAATTTACAATTACAGGTTTTGAAAGCCCAGGTTTCCCCTCATTTTATATATAATAGCCTATATACAATATATATGCAGAGCATACAGGATTTCAATTACAATCACATCACTTCAAAAATGATTTTAAATTTGTCAAAATATTTAAAATATAGTTTGAAAAATGGCTCTGATACGGTGCTTTTGGAAGAAGAAATAGAAAATAGTAAAATTTATCTTGATTTATTCAAAAATAGGTATGATGAAATTAAAGAAGTGAATTGGAAAATTGATTCAAAACTGAATGGCTGTTCTGTTTTAAAGTTGTGTCTGCAACCAATAATAGAAAATTCTGTATATCACGGAATTTCTGCTTCTTGTCGTAAGGATGGTATAATAAGTATATTATGTAATACAGAAAATGATATGCTGATATTTACAATTACAGATAATGGGATTGGTATGACAGAGGATGAACTTCAAAAGATTATAAGTAAAATAAATTCAAAAATTCGTATAGAATCAAAGCATATAGGAATAAGAAATTTACATCAAAGAATACAGCTTATGTATGGTGAAAAGTACGGACTTGAAATAAAAAGCGAATATGGAAAGGGTACTACGGTAAAAATCAAATTACCTATTATAAAATAAGAGGAGAAGAAAAATAAAATGGCAACATACTATATTGATTCAATAAACGGAAAAGTTCAAAATAGCGGTCTTAGTGAAAATGAGCCAAAAAGCTCACACATAGGTTTGGTTTTAAAAGGAGGAGACAATCTTCTTTTTAAAAGAGGGTGTTTTATAAGAGGCGGACTTCATAATGTGTCGGGAGAAGACGGAAATCCAATTACCTATGGTGCTTACGGCATCGGAAAAAATCCGATTTTTTGTGGTTCTGTTGATATGAGTGATGTGAATGATTGGAAAGAAACAGACAAAAATATTTGGGAGTGTGTAAATGTTCCTGAAACTGAAGCGTGTAATTTCATTTTTGATAATTCTGATTTATGTGGAGCTTTAAGGTGGGAAAAAGAAGACCTTAACGAACAGGGAGAGTGGTATGATACTTGTATTGGCTACGGTGAGGGTGGCAAAAGTTTTGAACAGTATGAACATAAGATTTTTATGTATTCAAAGGAAAATCCTGCAAAGCATTATTCGCATATAGAGTGTGTGGTGCGTGGTGAAAGAACACTTGCAAATAACGGTCACGATATGATTATTTCTGATTTATCATTTATAAACAGTGGTGTTCACGCTTTATCAGGTGAGGGGAAAAGTCATAATATAAAAATTTCAAATTGTAAATTTGAGTATATCGGCGGCTGCGTTTGGAATAAGGAACAGAAAATACGCTTTGGCAACGGTGTGGAATTTTGGAATATAGCTGAAAACATCAAAGTTGAAAACTGTGTTTTTAATGATATATACGATTCTGCTGTTACACATCAGGGAGGCGGGATTGAATTAAAGCCTGCTGATAATCTTATAATTCAAAATAATATTTTCATAAAATGCGGTATGGCAGCTTTTGAGCAAAGAGATTTACTCCCTAAGTATGCGGTTTTTAATAACAATATATGCTTAGATGCCGGAATGGGATTTTCACGTTTAGGAGAGACAATGCCAAGAAGAAGCGAAATCTATCCACAGCCTATGGGGCATCACATTTTTTTATGGAGAATAAAAGAAACAACCGAAAATGCAAGATTTGAAATAAAAAATAATGTGTTTGGTTCTGCACCTTACGGTGGTGTGATTTATTCGATTATTTCCAAAGCTGCAGAAGTACAGATTGATATAAATAACAATATTTACAATGTGAAAGAAAAAGTGCTTCTTAACAGATTATTCGGAGAAGATTTCAAAACACTCACGGAATATCAAAAAGCTACCGGCAAAGATATCAATGCAACAGAGCTTTAATAAAATATAATTATTGTAAAAAGGTGAAAAAAATGGATTTAAAAAATATCGACAGAAAATATAAACCGCTTCCATTTTGGAGTTGGAATGATAAGCTTGAAAAAAAGGAAACCAAAAGACAGGTTGATATTATGGGAGAAAGTGGAATGGGCGGTTTTTTTATGCACGCTCGTAGCGGACTTTTAACGGAATATATGGGTGAAGAATGGTTTTCCAACGTAAAAGTAAGTATAGATGAAGCAAAAAAATACGGTATGGAAGCATGGGCTTATGACGAAAACGGTTATCCGTCAGGCTTCGGAGACGGCATAGTAAACGGTTTGGGTGAAAAGTATCAGCAAAAGGTATTAAAATATGAAAAAACAGAAAACTCAAGCGGTGAAGGAACAACAATCTGTGAAAAAGACGGTTACAGATTTTATTATATTTTGGAGCCATTTTATGTTGATTTATTGGACAGTGATGTCACAGCCGAGTTTATAAAAAATATATATGAACCGTACTACGAAAAATTCGGGAACGATATTGTGGGATTTTTTACCGATGAGCCAAATGTGGGAACTCAAAAAAATGTGTGGAGTTTAGTAATTCCTTGTGAATATAAAAAACGGTACGGGGAAGATATTTTAGAAAAATTAATTGAAATTTTTGAAGATGTAGGTGGCTATAAGGATACAAGAAAAAAATTCAGAAAACTTGTAACAGATTTATTTTCAGAAAATTATTTTAAGAAAATTTATGATTGGTGTGATAAACGGGGGTTAAAGCTGACAGGTCACATACTTTTGGAGGAAAATTTAGCATTCCAGATTGATGCAAGCGGAGCTTCTATGCCACACTACGAATATTTTCATATTCCCGGAGTTGACCAACTTTCCCGTAATTCTGCCAAATGCTCTTTGGGAAAGCAGGTTTCTTCAGTTGCTTCTCAGTTGGGGAAAAAACAAATTTTGACTGAATCTTTTGCTTGCGGGGGATATGAGTTGAATTTTTCGGATATGAGAAGAATTTTAGAATCTCAAATGGTTAGAGGTGTAAATCGTTATTGTGCTCATTTGGAAGGGTACAGCTTACGTGGCTCAAGAAAAAGAGATAATCCTCCGGCTGTTTATTATCAACAGCCTTGGTGGGATGAATATGAAAAATTTTCAGATGCAATGTCACGGATAGGTTACTTACTTTCGGAGGGGGAAGAAGTTTGTGATACATTACTTATTCACCCTCTTACAAAGGCGTGGACTATGTATAACGGAACAAGTAAAAGTGTACAAGAAATTGATGATATGTTTGAAAATGCATTAGAAACTTTGGAAAAAAAGCACATTATGTTTCATCTTGGTGACGAAACAATAATTGAAAGACATGGAAAAATCGAAAACAATAAGTTTATTATTGGTAAAATGAAGTATGATAAGGTTATCGTTTTATATGATGAGCTTTTTGAAAACACAAAAAATTTACTTATGGAATACAAAAATAACGGTGGTATAATTTTATCAATAGATGAGATTTCAGAAAATAATGTCGTTGATAATGAAAATATAACTTATACAATGCGGAAATTTGACGACTGTGCAATTCATTATTTTGTAAATTTGACCGGAGAAACTCAAAAATGTAAGTTTAATGTCGGAAGTGAAATATTAGATATTGAGACGGGTGAGTGGAGTGAATTTTACGGAGAGTATATTGCAGCTCCTTATACAAGTATTATTTTAAAGGATAATGGCGAAAGACATCTTTTAAAACAAAAATTTTTAAAACAACTTAGCTTGTCAGGTGAATGGAAAATTATTAATAAAACTATGAATTTATACACACTTGATTTTTGTAAATATTATATAGACGGAGAGCTGCAAGAAGAAAAGGGATATATTCTTAATGTTTTGTACCGTGCAATGAAATTAAATAGACCTTGCAAGATTGATATGGAATTTACCTTTAATGCAAAATATGTTCCGAAAGAAATGTATATGTTGCTTGAGGATGCCGCTAAATTTAAAATTACTATTAATGATAGCGAGGTAATATATAAAGATTGCGGATTTTATATTGATTCTTCTTTTAGAAAGGTGGATATTTCAAAGTATGTTAAGTCAGGAGAAAATAATATTTTTCTTTCCTGTATTTTTTCCCAAAGTGATAAGGTTTACAAAGATTTTTATGATAGCTTTAACCATACAACTGTGTGTAATAAGCTGAGCTATGAAATGGAAATTGAGTCTATTTATCTTATGGGGGATTTTGGAGTATTTACTGATGGCGAAATTATTCCGATAAATAAAAAAGCTTATAAAATAAACGGCAATTTTTATATTGATAAGCCAAAAGCTGAAATTACTTTATCAGAAATTGAAAAACAAGGATTTATGTTTTATTCCGGGAAAATAACAGTAGAAAAAGAAATCACATTAACGGATAATGACTATGCTTTAAAGTTCAGCAACGAGGGTGTAAATTCAGTTTTGGTAAATGTAAATGGCGAAGATGTAAAAGCTCTTATTTTTGAACCGTATGAGGTTGAATTATCAAAATATATAAAAAAGGGAAAAAACAAGATACAATTAACGCTTACAAATAATTTGAGGAACCTATTAGGACCGCACCATTTTAAGTGGGTTGAAGAGGGGTATATTGCACCACCTAATTTTTATAAGGAGCCTTGTGTATATTACGATAAAACCGAAGCTGATTTTGATAATTGCTACTATTTTGTAAAATTTGGTTTGAATGGAGGAGAATGAAATGGAAAAGTATGCTTGGAAAGGTATGATAAAAGATGGCTCAATTGATGAATACATAAAACGTCATAATGAGATATGGCCGGAAATGGTTGATGTTTTGAAAGCTGCAGGCATATGTAATTATACCATATGGAATGTTGATAATGAGCTTTTTGGATATTATGAATGTGAGAAAGGAATTGAATATGCTACTAAAGTCCAAGCTGAAAGCCCTGTAGTTGACAGATGGAACGAATATATGAAGGACATTCTTATAATGGAGATTGATACTGTAACAGGTGCTCAGCCGATGTTGAAAAATGTGTTTACTTTAGATTGAAAAACATATGAGGAAAAATAACGTGAAAGAATTAAAAACAGTGGAAAAAGAAAAAATTCCATAACAAATAAACCTTGCAATAAAGAAAATTTTGCAAGGCAGAAACAAAAATACAGTAACTGGGGGGAATCCCTCGTTTTGTGTAAACCTAAAAATTTACTCCAAAATGATAATATAATCTAAGTAGTTTTTGTGGGCTGAAAGCAAAATTTGGCTTTCAGTCCGTAATTACATTATAGCATGAAATTGCCGGCATGTCAAGGACACCCTTGTAAGAGGGCGTGTTTACCCTTGACTTGTCGGTAATTTTGTGCTACCCAGGCAATCTGTCGGCAAAGAATATCTCAAGCTGAGAATGAATTTGCCCCCAGTCTTTGCGCTTGCCTGTCCACTTTTTTGTAATGTCTATCATTGCAAGATATAGCATTTTTAAAAGACTGTCATCGGTCGGAAATACGCTTTTATTTTTTGTAACCTTCCGAAGCTGTCGGTTAAATCCCTCTATCGTATTCGTTGTATAAATCAAGGTTCTGACCGCCTCCGGATACTTGAAATATGTCGATAAATTTGCCCAATTTGCCCGCCACGAAATAGCTATTTTAGGATATTTGCTGCTCCATTTTTCATCAAAGCTATCAAGCTCCGAAAGTGCCGTTTGTTCGTCAACCGCTGCATAAACCCTCTTCAAATCAGCCATTAAAGCCTTAATATCCTTGTATGATACAAACTTTGTTGTATTGCGGATTTGATGGATTATGCACTGCTGTATCTCTGTTTTAGGATATACTGCTTCTATTGCGTTTGTAAAGCCGGTCAGTCCATCAATGCAGGCGATAAGTATATCTTCAACTCCGCGAGCTTTTATACTGTTTAACACCGAAAGCCAAAACTTTGCGCTTTCATTTTCGCCAACCCACATTCCGAGGACTTCCTTCTGTCCGTCCATATTGATTCCAATTGCGATATATACAGCCTTTTTAATTATTTGTCCTTCACTTCTGACGTGGAAGTGTATGGCGTCCATAAATACAACTGCATAGATTTCTTCAAGCGGTCTTGACTGCCATTCGCGAACTACAGGCAGTATTTTATCTGTTATCCGGCTTATGGTTGTATCAGAACAGTCTAAACCGTAAATATCCTTGATGTGAGCCTCTATATCGCCCGTGGTCATGCCTTTGGCATACATAGATATGATTTTTTCTTCAATATCTCCGGTCAGCGTTGTTTGGTTTTTCTTAACAAGCTGCGGCTCAAATTCACCGTCTCTGTCTCTCGGTACTTTAATCTCTGTTTCGCCAAAGCTTGTTTTAAGGGTCTTTTTAGAATACCCGTTGCGGCTGTTTTCGCCCTCTTTGTTGCGATAATCATACTTTGTATAGCCTAATTCATCGTCAAGCTCTCCGTCAAGACCGTTTTCAAGCATTTCCCCGACCATCATCTTAAACACATCCTTTAGGTCATCAAAATTCTTTACATCCAACCCTTTCATGATGTTACGCAAATTCTCCTTGCGTTCTTTTTCCGTTGCCCGTTCCTTGGGACTTAATTTGTACCTTGGCATAATTTAAACCTCCAAAATGATATTTTTATTATATATCATTGGAGTAGTATAATATAAATAGAGTCGACAAACCCCAAAAAATCTGATATAATAAAATAAATCAGAAAGAGGGAAAGAAAATGTCAAAGTACAATAAAGAATTTAAAGAGGAAGCGTTAAAGCTATCCGATGAAATCGGAGTCAAAAGGGCAGCGCTGCAATTAGGATTACAATACTACACGCTTGCGGATTGGAGAAAGGCTCGTAAGCATGCAAAAAAGCATACTGTGGTTCTGACAGAAAACGAAGCGCACGCCAAAATATGTGAGCTTGAACGTGAAAATGCAGAGCTTCGCCTGGCAAATGAAATCTTGAAGGATGCTCTCGGTTTTTTTGCAAAAGACCGGAAGAGGTAAAAACAGCTGAAAGGCATACATTTGTTTTGAAATACAAAAATAGATACACAGTAAAATTAATGTGTAAAGTCTTGAAAATCAGCGAATCCGGATATTATAGGTGGTTGAAAAACAAGGACAAGCCTTCCAAGCGACAGCTTCTTCTGGTCAAAATAAAAGAAATCTTATCCGAACATCCCGATAATGCGAATTACGGATATGACCGCATACATAAAGCATTAGAAATACGCGGGATTAAAGTGAGCCGAAATACCGTATATCGTGCCATGAAAGATGGAAATTTAATCCACAAAGCAAGGAAACCGCGTGGTATAACAAAGGCAAGCACAGAGATACAGGATAAAGAAAATTTAATAAAACGTGATTTTACAGCAGCTGAACCTGTAAAAAAACTATTAACGGATATTACAGAGGTTCAATGCTCAGACGGCAAATTATATATTTCGCCGATAATGGATTGCTATAATGGAGAAATACTTACCGTTGAAATGCGCGACAATATGAAAAAAGAATTATGCATAGATACGGTGTATCAGTTAAAGCAGAAATATGGCAATTTGCAAGGAGTAGTATTACACAGCGACAGAGGAAGTCAATACACAAGCGAGGCATATCGGAAATTATTAAAAAGCTGCGGAATAATGCAGAGCTTAAGCGGCACAGGACATTGTTATGATAATGCGAGAATGGAAAGTTTTTTTGCTACTCTTAAGAAGGAAAAACTATATCAAATTCCAACATATCGCATAAAAAGAGAAGAGGTCAAAACAATTGCTTACATGAAAGTGTTTTTGTGTAGAAAATTTAATCGAAAAAGTATTTAAAAACACACACGAAATAAATTATGGATTTTGTGTAATAAAAGGAGTGAGTTTAGTGGAAAACAAAATTTTTGCTTATATGAGGATAAGCACAACCAAAGCAACGCAGAAAACCGACAGGCAGCAACAAACAATTATTGAGTATTCAATAGCAAACGGATTCCAAATTGATGAATTTGTTTCCGACACCATTACAGGAGGAACAAAAGCAGAAAACCGACCTAACTATTATAATATGAAGAAACAGATGCGAAGTGGTGACACTTTCATAATCTGTGATGTAGATAGACTTGGAAGAAATGCAGACGATGTAATTATAGAGATTAAAGACCTGCAAGCAAAAGGTATTAGAGTGGTTGCATTGGATGTCCCCTTTATGAACGATTGGGAAAAGATGAATGATGATAGTTTATCAAAGATGATAATTGACATATTCATAACCTTAAAGGCTCATATAGCACAACAGGAAAAGGAAAAGAATCATGACAGAGTTATGCAAGGTTTAAAAACCGCAAGAGCAAAAGGAAAAACACTCGGCAGACCAAAGACCGGAGTACCAAAAGAGTTTATAAAGGAATATGACAAATTTCAGAACGGCGAATACGGTAGTATGTCTGTTGTGCAGTTTTGCAAAATACAAGCAATAGCCGTAAGTACGTTTTACAAGTACACTACTATATTAAATAGGAAGAAAGAGGTTAAATAATGAACGTAACAACGAAAAATACAGAAAGACAGATTGGATTTAACGAAGGTGTTAAGTATATGGAAGAAAAGATATTGTCTGCTTGCAAGTCCGGGAAAGGAATTTTAATAGCAAACAAGATGTATTTCATAAAAACTGACATTCAGCATCTTAGAGAAATTATTGACAAAATAGGTGCAGAGGGTGTATAATTACAGCGTTAGTCCGCTCCGGACAATGCTTTTAGCGGAGTTCGTGAGTGCTCTAATAAAAATTATTTGATTTGTGCGAAAAGTCGCTGATTTCCCTTTATTTAAGGGATTTTCGGTGGCTTTTTGCTTTTTATTATACCCTTAAACTCGTCTATAATAGGCTAAATATAGCCATTCGTGACGTGCTTCGGTGAAACTTGTAAGTGTACTGATAAATGTATATAATATGGGTACAGATTTAATAAAATATGATGTTATTGTTGGTAAAGCCTTAAAAATGGCGTAGTTACGGGGTTTGTTGAGAATTGAATGAGTAAAAATGATTTGTGTTCGATGATGTTTTAAAAATATGTACTGTGTGGATGATTATATTCCTTATATCTATTGAAATTACCATACAAATATGCTATAATATATTTATTATAATAGAAAGAAGCCATACGGCTATAGGATATAAATATGGGATATAAAAAATTGACGGAACTACAACCACATCCGAAAAATGATTATTATTTTGATACAACCGAAGATGCAACATTTAGATTATTAAAAGACGATATAGAATCATCCGGGAAGATACGCAATCCTATTTTGATAACGGCAAACAATATAATCATTTCAGGACATCAAAGATATAGAGCATATCAAGAATTAGGAAAAGATACTATTCCCTGCAATGTTCTTGACAAAAAACTTACTGATGATGATCTTGAATATATATTAATTATGGAAAACCTTACCTCAAGGAACGCAAGCAAAGGCAGTAATAAAATTAAACTTGGTAGATGTATTGATAAAATATGCGAATACTGTAATTTAGCAAACGGAAACAACCAATATACTCAAAAGAGGGTCGGAAATAATTTCTTACCCATAGAAATAAAAAGTTTCAAATCCAAACAAGAGCTTGCAGATGCTTTTAATATAACCCCAAGAACATTGAACGATTATCAGAACTTAGCAACAAATGGTATAGATGAATTAGAAACAGTTGTTAAAAGCGGTAAAATCAATGATACAACAGCAATAAAGGTCGCAAGGCTATCACAAGAAGAGCAAAAAGAGGTTGTCGCACAGATAACACCTATGAAGAAAGCAACAGGCAAGGATGTTGAAAAAGTAATACAATCTGTTAGAGAACAGCAGAACACACCCACAACTGCCAAAGTAGAAAATCCCGCTCCCGAAGTCCACTATGACGTTGATAGTGTTACCTTTGAAGAATTGGAATTGTATAATAAATATGGTGAGGGTGGAAAGTGCGAAGAAGATGCACTAAAATGTTTAATGGAATATGTTGAAGACCCTGTCAGCACGTTTACTTATTTATATGAAGTAGATAGTTGTTCTAATGATATTGCTAAGATTTTCGACAATTATAAAGCATCATTTAAAAGCGGTCATATTTCATCAAGAGAATTAGAAAAACTAAAAGATGATATGTATTCATATAAAGAATGGTTTGAGGACTTATCAAACGATATGGATTTTTTTATGGATTATATTGATATCGTTTCACAAGCTATAGACACCATAAACGAATTAAAAGACGATAATGAGATAAGCAACTGTGACGATGATGGTTTTTTATATAACGGAGCCGGAAAGAAAATAGCTCAGATTGAAAACTATAAAAATAAATCTCTTACGTATGATTATATCGAAGAAGACGAAAATACCTATTACGCCTACGATGAAAATAATAAAAAGATTGGCAAAGTCACATGGTTAAAATAAAATCGAATACACCTTATAACACTTACTTTTACAAGTAGGTGTTATTTTTTTTTGCTTATTTTACCCTAACTATATATATTCTCCATAATTTTTTGTAAAAATAATCAAATTCGCTTTACATAAAGAGAGAATATATATAATAGGAGCATTAATCAGATGCTTTGTAAAAATTAAATTTTAGCGGCTCCGACTATTCGGGCAGAAAGTTGAGGTACGAATATGAACGAAGGAATGAACAAGGAAACAGTAGAACTATTTAACCACAAGTATTGTGATGTGTCTATCTGTAATCCGATTATGGAAGAACACGATATCCTTTTCTGTGCGGTAGGCTACGACGAAGAAGAATCACTCTTTATCATTGATAAGAATGATGTACATTTTGAACTAAACGGCAATGAGATTGACAGCGTAGAGGTTGATGATGAAAAGGACATTGTTATTACTCTCACCTTTACAGACGGAACGGTTATTGTACTTAGACCATTAAGCGACTTTGAAGCAAAGCAGCGATACGCACACGAATTATTGACGTTGGAGATTATCAGAGACCGCTATAAGAGAGAGCTTTTTGAGGATTGCAACAACGAAGAATAATTATTGATTAGTGGCAGGTGGGACAAATTCTCACCTTGCCATTACGGATAAAAATACTGTATAGAATTTTTAACGAAAATAATTAAAGACGAAAGGAAAACAATTATGCCAGTAGCAAAGAATATGAAAGAACTTGAAAAAATGGTCTTAGGAGAATTCAAGAAAAGAATACCGGGAGTAACAAAGGACTTCTGCCACAAATGGTACATTAGCAAACCGCAAATAAAGGATATTGTATCAGAAACAGAATTTGTGAATATGGTTATGGAATCTTTAAAGGTTTCTTTTGTTAATGGAAAGGTTGACACTAAATTTGAACTTTTTAAAAACAAAGAACTTAAAGACGATGATATGAAAACAATGACTACTATGTGGAAAAGTTTCAAAAATGAATATCTGAAGTATATTGAAACAAAAATGTTTAAATAAAAGCGGAGGAACAACATGACAAATAAGGATAGAGAAAATTTAGCAGTTGGCAACATCTATTATGTGCAGTCACCATACGATGTCAAATCTTGCTATAAAGTACAGGTGGTAGAGGTTATAGACGATAATACAGTATTGGTAAAAGGAACAACCAAGAAAAAGAAAGGCGGCAAAGAAGCGCAACCTTTCAAGTTGAACATTTCAAAACTACATACCAAAGCATCAAAAGCAGTTGGCGGTTACAGACAGAAACATTAAAGGCGAATTTTTTCATTTTTTTGATTTTAGATGGAGAATAATATTAGTAGGGAGTGTTTTCATTCCCTACTAATACCCATATACAAGGAGGAATTATTATAACGCAAGATTTAAATAAAAAGATAACAGTAGTAGATAGCATAATGGGTTCAGGAAAGACCGAATGGAGTATACAACACATAAACGATAATTGCCTTGACAATTTTCTGTACATAACACCATTTTTAACAGAAGTAGAAAGAATTCTGAAAAAGACCGACAGAAATTTCAAGCAACCCATAAACAAAGGCGATGGGAAATTAAGCTCAATCAATGAGTTATTGGCTTGTCAGTATGACATAGCCTCTACACATGAATTATTCAAGCATTTAGACGAAGAGAGCCGAGCCAACATTAAAGCCGGACATTATACCCTTATATTAGATGAGGTGCTAAATGTTATAGTGCCATATGATGATGTAAAAAAAGACGATATGCGACTTCTGCAAGATAGCAGAATTGTTACCATAGATGATGAAGGTTATATTATATGGAACAAAGACAAACTTGACTATGACACCAAATACAATGAAATAAAGCTATTAGCCGACAATAAGAGTCTCTTATATGTAAATCAGAAATTACTTTTATGGAAGTATCCACCTGAAATATTTTCATTATTTGATAAGGTGTATATACTTACCTACTTATTTGAAGCAAGCATATTAAAAAATTATTTTGACCTATACAACATTAAATATGAGCTGAAAAGCATCAGGAAAACTGAAGATGAATACAACATCGTTGATTATTTTGTACCTGACACATCTGTATACATAGACAAAATCAACATCCTACAGGGTAAACTCAACGAGAATATATATCAGAAACAGAATGGATTATCTGTTACTTGGTTTAATTCAAAAATCAATCAAGAGAAGATCGCCCAGTTAGGAAGAAATGTAAAGAATTACTTTGGAAATATACTACAAGCGAAGTCAGAAACCATTATGTGGACAACCTTTAAGGATTACAAGCCTAAATTGAAAGGTAAAGGATATTCCAATCAGTTTGTAAGTTGTAATTGCCGTTCCACTAATGATTATATTGACTGTTACAACTTAGCATACTGTGTAAACGTATATCTGCATCCGGCAGTAACACAGTTCTTTAAACAGAGAAATGTCTACATTGACGAAGAATTATATGCTCTTTCAGAGATGATTCAATGGATATGGAGAAGTAGAATCCGTAAGGGTGAAAACATCAACATCTATATTCCATCTGCAAGAATGAGAAATCTTCTCAATGCATGGTTGAAAATGAGTTTTTCATATCAAACTCAATTAGCATCTTAGGACTTGACCCGTCCTAAAATTTTTCAAAAACCCAGTAATAATGCGGTCTTGAGGGGTGCGAGTGTTAAAGAGAAAAAGGTATAAAAATAACAAGGAAAAATCACTTTTTTATCTCACTTCAAATTAGCACTCGTTACGAGTTAAAGAACAATACTTTAGCCTATCGGCATAGACGGTATTCAGTTACGTCCCGTAACCTCATACCGATATTGTCCTGAGCAGTGGCTCAGTCCAATATTTGTAGATTAGATTAAGAAAGAAGGATTTTAGTATGAGAACAACTGCATACGAAACAAGAAAGAATGGTTATAAATTTTCGGTCGAACTTGATTTTGGCGGTGAACCGGGTGGTGAATATACCTGTTGGATTTGCTATAATGGAAAACCTTTATTGAATCCAAATACCAACAGACAAGTAACAAAAGATTTTGGTACAAAGTTCAATAAATATCATTTTGAAAGATTTGTTGATAAATTCATTAAAAATCCTGATTATAGAAAAAAAGTTATAAACAACGGTTAATTTATATTAAAATACCCAATAAAATTGTTATTTCAAAGCATCTATATAAACAGTTAAAATATCAATCTTTTTTGCAAAAAAAAGAGAATAATATATATAGAGGGATATTTTCTCAATGTGTAGTCCACACACATAAAAAGAAGTACGAAAGGATGAACATATGATTAAAGAAGGAAAAGGATTTGTACCCGTACAGTACAAAATATTGAAGTTAGATGCTAAATACATAATTAGCTGTAACAAAAGACTTGAGAAAAAAGAAAAAGGTACAGGTATGACGGAATACTATGATGTACCATTTACCGAGCTTCGGGAATGGCTTACTACATCACACGGTAAAAGCGGTCTTGTATCTGTAGGAGATAATATCTTATTCCAAAAGATAAGAGAAGTAAGAGCATCACGTAACGGTGATGAAGATATGGGCTGTCTTACTCCTAATCAGCAACAGAGAGTAGCATATGAAAAGATGCAGTCACTCAGAGACGAGATAAAGAGATTGAAAATTGAAATCAATGGCAATGTAAATAATACTGTAAAGATAAAGGCATTAGAAAACAAAATGCTTGAATTGGAAGAGTTCTTATTTGTCGATGATGTTATCAATATATATAGCAAACACAAAGGCACTTATAATAAATTTGCCGATAAAGGTTTTTACTATGGCGGTCATAAATATGTACAACGCAGTGCCGGAAGTGGAAACTTAAAACAGCACACGGTCACTTTTATAAGAGAAGATATAAATATTGATGTTATAAAGAAAATCAGAGTTGGATTCTCTTATGATGTTGAAACAACAGAAATATTACCACCTGCTAAATTTGGAGCATACGAGGGATTAACGACTTCAGGCAGTATATTTGTTCGCAAGCCGAATGTGGTTGTCATTCCCGACTTTGAATATGTAACCTTTGCAGACGAAGACAATAAGAATCATCGTGTATATTATGTTACCAAGCATAGAGACGAGGAAGGCGTACAATATGATTTATCAGATGTGTCTTTTAGTGAAACGGATAAAGACGGCACAGCATACCTAAATTCATTTGATGGTATGGGGTTAGTTGACCCGGACTTTATCAAAGAGTATTGGCAAAAGGATTTGAATATTAATTATACTCCATCTGCATTTATTGTCAGAAGCATTGGTGTAAAAGGTCTGCTTGCAACATTCCCATTTAAACAGTACGCAAAAGACAAAGGCTATACTAAAATCCTTGACATTAGATATAACGGCAGACCGATTGCGGACGATTGCTACATTGATATAGATAAAGTCGATGTAATCTTGACAGAATCACAGTGGAAGTATAAGAAGCTTTATGAGGATGTAAGAGTTAAAGATAGCTTTGTATTTGATGCCTACAACAATCATCATGAAGCCTTATGGGGTGTTCAGAGATATACACCGAAAAAAGATAAAGAGGCTACAAGGCTTAATTATCAGCTCATACAAACAAGCAATATTCGAGACGATGAAGATATTGCAAATATTATTAAGCCGACAAAGAATTTTTTAACACTATTAGCAGAGGGCAAACCCGAATATGTGTTGTATTCACTGTTAAGAGATGCTGAGATACAAAAAGCCGAAAATGAGTATGAAAATGATGTAGATAATACTGATGATGAAGATGCTGCACCGCCGATTGAGTATTTGGATTATGACGAAATCAAAACTACAATATTTAATAAGGCATTGAAAAAGAACATTGATTTGCTCAATGATGAATATGTAACAGGCGAAATCAAAAAGTACATACACAGTATTCTTGATAAAGCAAAGTATGGCAAGTTATACCCCGAAGGTAACGCAAATTATCAGTTTATGATTTCAGACCCGTATGCTTTGGTACAGTGGGCGTTTAATTGGTACGATTGGAAAGCAAATATGCCTGATGTGAATACAATCGGTCTTGTACCGCCTTATCACATCTATAGTAATTATTGGCTCAAAAAAGGTGTATCAAGAGTTGATGCTTGCCGCTCCCCTATGACAGATATAGCCGAGCATAACATATTGACAGTATGCAATGAAGAAAACACCGATAGTAAGATTTTTGAGGAAATGGAACGGTACTTTGGTGATATTTATAGCGGTATCATTTATAGCATACATGATTTATCAACAGTTATCGCCTCAGACAGCGATTTTGACGGGGATTTGGTCGCTTCATTTGACTCAAAGACCTTTATAAATAACGCATGGAAGACTATTCCTGTCACTTATGATAAGAAACCTGACGAAGAGGACAAGCCTGATAGTGTTCGATTAGATAAGCCGCAAAAATTTACCTCTAAAATGGCAAAACAAACCTATCTACAAGGTTTCGGAAACAAGGTGGGCGTATATTCAAATCTCAGTACAAGCATATTTGGAATGATGCCGATGTTTGCAGATGGCGAAAAACATTCAGACCCGATGTTTGCAGATTATGACTGCACCGAAAAGCAACTTGTATTACATAAGAAAGAAAAGAAACTCCGCTATATTATAGGCGAAGAAATTGACTCAACAAAGACCGGGCGAAAGCCTGAAATGTCAGCAGACTTTGAACTCACAAGATTACAAAAGGACGATGTGAAATATTATAACCAAGCTAAAATTGAAGAAGAGGTAAAAAGAGTATTAGAAGCAAATGAGTTAGTACCATTCTACAAGCCTTATTTCTTCATATATGCAAGGGAAAATTACAGAGACAAGTACACCGCATATAAAAGCCGTATGAACGATGCTTGCAAATGGCTTACATATACCCCTGTTGATAGCTTCGTAAGAGATGTGATGCATAAGAAAAGAGTGCCGACAACAGAAAACGAAAAATTCTTTTGGCAGTATTATATAGACCACTCACCGCTTTTACATACCGACTGCTTAATGAATAAAATCTGTTGGGAATTTGAAAAGTTTGAAAGAGAACTCAATTCTATCATTAAGGAAAAGTGGAAAACTAACAACCGCTATGTCCTTATGAGCTATGCAGACGATTCTGTTGAACTATCCCGCTCCCAAGAGAAGTTTGTCAAAGAAAAATATGACGAATACACAAAGGGAGTAAGATCCATCTTTAATAAGCGGAACACCGACAACGGCAAAAGCTCACTGTACCGTATTGGTTTAAGAGAAGCACTAATCTATAAAATAAGAACAGAATTGACAGAAAAGTTAGGCGTTGGATATAGCAAAATTTTTGATATGCTTGTAAAAGCCTTAAAGAACCATGACAGCAGAAAAAAAGGTACATATAGCAGTAAGAATCGGTTTATATGGCATATTATGGGTGAAGACATAATTAACGTGATACCGGAAAACAAAAAAGATTTGGTATGGCGTAAGCCAATCAACGGAGAAAATTCTGTCAATATATTAGGCGAAAATGTTGTCTTTGAATGGAAGGAGCGATCTAATGGCGAAAACTAAATTTAAGAGCAAATCGGAAGAAAACATATATAAATATGCGAGTCTTGAGAGTTTTAATGATGCTTATAAGTGCGATTGCATAAGAGGTGTTTATAATAACACTGATAATCCCGATGAGTATTTACAATATACGTCAAGTCTTTATGATAACATAATACTAATGTTGGTAAAGGATGATATGATTAAAGAAATCTGTAATAAAGATTGGATTATGGATGATATAAATGATTTGTTTGAGAATAAACAAGACTTTATATCAGACCGAATCAAACTTTACACAGGCATAAAAGACGAGGACTGCGAAAGGTATAAAAGGATTTTTGGGTGGCTTAAAAGCGACATAGAGCATATTAACGAATACCTTCAGGCAGAAAATAAAGATTATACATGCCGATACTTCTTTAATGACAAGTCCATACATATATATCAAAGCGAAATTGAGAACATTAAGAAAATCAGCAGAACGTACCGCATTAACGAAAGATACGGCAGACGTGTTGTAAGGCTGATATGCTTATTGTTGGTATGGCAAAAGGCATATAACAACCGCTTCTATAACCACATTCATACCCCGTATGCAAGACTTAGAAGTGAGGATTTATATGAATGTAATCCAATAGTTGAAGGTACATCAAGTAAGCGTACCGACTCAACCGCTATGATTGCAGATATTCGAAAGCTACGAGAGGATAATTATGTATCTGTAATACTGCCTGAAATTTATGCGCCAAGAGATGTAGACGAGATTATGCCTGACTTGTATTACAAAGTCAATTTCTGTGTCGATGAAAGCACTGCATGCCCTGAAGATATTGCATTGACAATTACAGACTGTGAATATATGTGGGAACAGATTTTTGTTAAGGCGTTTAAAGAGTTTGATATATTGCAAACACCTAAAGATAAGGAAATCAGGCAAGGTACGATTGTTGACTATGACAGCACCTACGGAAGATATAAAGTGGACGTGCCGGGCAAAAAGATATATCCTCTTGACACTAATAAAAAGTATCATATGGGCGATACAGTAAGTATCTACATTCAGGATAGCAAGAAAGATAAAATCACCTTATATAAGGGCGGTCAGAGCGAACGTGTATATGTCACCTACAAAGCAATAAAACGATGTTCAAAGTGTGGCGAACTGTTTTATGCTAAACAAATGGGCAACGGCACCGGGAATTGTGAAGTTTGTAATAGAAGATAAGACAATATTTTATCACTATTTTATAGATTTTTAACAAATATTCGCAAGTTGGTTTGTTGAAACTTAACAAAAATCAAATGTTTTTACATATGTTTATCACAATATATAAATGGAAACAAGTAAGTTTCCAATGTTTTGAATTCGTACTTCAAACAACAGTTGTATATATTGTGGACTATGTATATACAACAAACCCACAGATATGTTCTTCTCCATAAGACATATTTGTGTTCAGGAAGAGAGAGTAGGACTTTCCACACCCTGCTCTCTCTTTTTTTGTACCAAAAATTTTTACAGAAAGGAGAACGACATGGAGTTAAAAAAGAGGCTGTCCGACTATATCAAAAGTAGCGGATTAAAGAAGCAATTTGTGGCTGAAAAAATAGGTATTCCACCCTCTAAATTAAGTTATTATCTTCACGGCAAGTTGTTTGTTACGGATGATTTTGCAGACAAGATAAAGACTTATTTGGAAAGCGTAGGTGCATAGTAATGAGCCTTCAGCAACAACTACAAAAAATCACGAGCCGGATTGATTTAAAATTAAACCGAGCAGCACAAGAAATTATGCTAAAGACTAAAGAACAACTTAAAAAATCTGTTGACAATTTGTGGTATGCTACTTACTCCCCCACAGACTACAATCGCACATATGAATTGTTGGATGCGGTCAGCGGTAAAGTGGTGAAAAACAGTAAGGGTAATTACACAATCGAGGTACATTTTGATGAGTCTCTTATGAGTACAAAGTCAAGCACCTATGGTTGGGGTACTCATTCAGGCTTTGACGGCGGTGACTTCAGAAGCGGTCTTATAGATAGCATTATTCACGGTATGCGAGGTTCAAGAACTAATCCCCGGTATGGCGAATCAACTAATGTAATTGAGATTGTTCGTCAAGAGGCAGAGAGATACGCAAATCGTATTCTCAAAAAATACATATAAAGGAGGAAAACCATCATGATTTTCAAGAAAGTTAATTACAATGGCACAGATATAGAGGATATTTACAAATTGGCTCTTATCGGTGCAGATTTTGCAACAGAGAAAAATGAAAATGGCGTTACACTTGTTAATACACTTAGCAAAGAACTTTACGCAAAAACTGTTTTACTTGCAAGATTTTTAAAAGTCGTTGACCTTCCCGAAGATAGAGTTTTGAGCATTGAACAGTATAAGAACAATATTTGCTCTGTTGAAGATTTTTCGGGCAAGAATGCAAATAAGCTGAGAGCAGACTATAATTTGTTTATGTCTATGCTTGATGAAGAAATTAATAATTGCATTACAAAGGAAAATGATGTCACCATTCGTATTCATGAGATGATGGCAGTAGATTTGTCTCCTGAAAATCTTGAAATTATGCAGAAAAACAGCAAAGAATTCACTTCTCAGTTGAAGAAGATTACAAAGCTTGTAGAAAAGGCTGATACTGCAAAGGCTAAAGCGTAAGGAGGTATTCTATGGCTAATGATGATAGAATACTTCTTAATTTAGTCTTGAACGAGACTACGGTCAGTGCCGTTGAAGGCAGAGTACGAAACCTTGTAAATAGGCTAAATAACCAAAATATTAGTTTGAATATCAATGGGCGAAACCTTGATAATATCCTAAATCGACTGAACGATATACAACAGCGGATGCAGACGATAAACTCTACTCCTGTGAATATCAACGCCAATCTTACATCGGCACAGCAACAGTACCGCCTTGAAACAGAGCGTATGCGAGTTGCACAGCAGTTAGAATTATCAAGGCAAAGAACATTACAGACCGAAAATCAGGCTATTTCGGCTCTTGCACAGCAGAATAGAACACTGACAGTTAATAATAATGTGACACATCAAATTGAGCAAGGGGCACAGAACATTGGACATAATATGAATGTTGCCGGAGGTCACGCAAGAGACTTTGTTGACTATCTTGCTGATGGTGTTAGATACATAGTTGTTTACCGAAGTCTTTATGAGATTATGAATCAAATCGGAGAAGCGTTCTCAGAAATGAAGAATGTTGACAAAGAATTGATTTCCGTAAGAAAGACTACAGGAATGGCAGAAAACGAGATTGAAAAAATCCGTAAAGCCTCTTATGGTGTTGCTACTGAATACGGTAGAACCGCAAGCGAATATTTAGGTAGTGTATCTGAGTTTGCAAGAGGTGGCTATAAAGAACTTAGTACAGAACTTGCAAAGGTATCATTGCTTACACAGAACGTAGGTGATGTATCTGCTGATAGTGCTAACAAGATGCTTTTAAGTGTTGATGCAGCATACAAGCTAAATGGTAATGTTACAGAACTTACCAATGTTGTAAATGGCTTAAACAATATTGCTAACCTTAACCCAACTTCAATGCAAAAGATGGCAGACGGTATGCAAGTATCGGCATCTATGGCAAAAGTAGCAGGTCTTGAAATTTCTGATCTTGTTGCTCTTATCGGTGTGGGTACAGCGGTCAGTCAGCGTGAAGGCTCTGAGATAGCTAGAGCTCTTCGCACAATTTTGATGAATATCAGGCAAGTTAAAGGAGAGCTTGAGGACGGCACAGTAATAGATGACGATTCTATTGCAAAAGCAGAAGCAGCTTTAAAAGGTGTTGGCATTGCAACCAAAGAAGTTGTAAACGGTGTTCGTGAATTAAGAGACCCGATGGATATTCTTGATGAACTTGCCGGAAAGTGGTCTACACTTAATACGGAAGCACAGAGCGTAGTCCTTGAAAGTTTAGCAAATAAGAGACAAGCAAACGTTTTGGCAGCTATTTTGGAAAATTACGAGATGGTAGGCAAAATGCAGCGCGAGTATTTTAATTCTGCTAACAGTGCCATTAAAGAAAATGAATTGTATTTACAAGGATGGGAAGCAACGCAGAAAAGAGTAAGTGCAAAGTGGACTGAGTTTGTCGCAAATATGGCAGACACGGCTTTGATTACAGGCTCTTTAAATGCTTTGTATGGTGTCCTTGTTGCTCTTGATACTCCTATTGGAAGAATTGCAACGTCTATTGTTCTTGTAAACACAGCACTTGCAGTCTCAGGCAGATTATGGCAAGCAATACGAGCAAGAAGTATTGTTGCGGATATTCTCTCTATGGGTGTCGCTGAAAGAAATCTTGGTACGGCAATTCAACTTGTAACCGGACATTTGGGTAGACAGATTGCTCAATGGGCTATGTCACCGTTTGGAATGGCTACAATCGCTGTCGCAGGTATTGCCCTTATTACTTCTGCTATCGAAAAGAACTCACAGAAGTTAGAGGAAAACGCTCAAAAAGCAGGTGAAGCATACGATAAAGTTAAGCAAAACATGAACGAACTTGATGATTTAATCAAGCAGTATAATGATTTGCAGATTTCTAATGAATGGGATAATACACCTGTTGAAACAAAGAAGCAACTTCATGAAGATATAAATAAGCTCCTTGGAGATGAAGCTGATAAGGTTGACATTCTTAACGGCAAATACAAAGAAACAACCGAAGAACTGTTCAAGCAGAGAATGTCAAAGCTTCCTGGAGAAGAAAAGAAGGCATTTGATAACGAACAGGCAAAAGGCAAAAGTTTGTGGGACACTGCATACTGGAACGGTGGCGGTGGTGCAGGTGGATATAATTACGGCACTATGCAAGCAACTGATGCCGAAAAAAAGTTTATTGAAAAGTACGAAAAAATATTTGACAAAAAGAATTACTCTGCCGGAAGGGGTATGAGTGGTACTGATTATGTGGTAAGATTTGATAATTTTGATGACTTCATGATGAAGTACGAAGAAGCTAAAAAGATGCTTCAGGAACTTTATGATGAGGGCATGGGTGAATCAGAACTTTATAAAGGATTAAACTCCTTCATTGCAAAGTTTGATACTAAGGTCGGTGAATATAAGACCGCAGTAGAAGAACTTGAAAGCACTAAAGCAGGTCAAAAACTTGCAGACTACATCAACACAAGTGTTGGTGGATATGTTGACGATTTAGATGAGTACAAAATTGTTGTAGATTGGATAAAGAGTAACTTTACAGGCAAAGATGCAGATAACGCATTAGGTCTCCTTAACGCATATTTTTCAGAGTATGCAGAAAAGGTTAATACAGCCACAGAAAATGTCAATAAAATGACGGTTTCACTTGCGGACTCTCTTGACAATCTTGAAAAAACCAAAAACTCTATCAAAACTCTTTCGGACGGCTTAAAGGAGTTTGAGGAAGAAGGCAGTCTAAGCTTTAATTCTATATCCGCAATCGGAGAAGCCTTTTCTGATGTAGATGGCATTGAAAACTATATTGCAAGACTTTCGGATGCAGGACTGACCTCACAGGAGTTCCGTGAAATTTCAGGAGAACTCACAATTGCTTTAATTGAACAAAAGCTTGAGACTGGAGAATTAGCCGACGCTGATGAAAAGTTAGTTGCTAAAATGCTGAAGGAAGCAGGTGTAGCAAATTCGGCTGAAGTGGCACATGAAATGCTTACAAAAGCAAAAGTTATGCAGTACATAAAAACGCTTGACTTGAATAATGTTACAAATGCAGAAATACAGGAGTTAACTAATCTTGCCAGACAGTGCGGAGTTACTGAACAGCAACTATCACTTCTGACACGTGCTATGGAAATTTTAGCAAATACAGATTTGAACTTAGGCGATAAATGCACACAGCTATTACAGATGGCAGCTACAGCAGGTATTGCAATGGCATCCCTCGGAACGGCATCTTCATTATTGACAGATATGCAAAATGGAAGTATTGGTGCTCTTAAACAGCAGGAATACAGCGAAAAAAGCATTACAGACCTTTATAGAGAATCTATTCAAGAAACATTGAATTACTTCAGCGGATTGTCGGGTGAGATTGTTAATATTCCTGCAACCACATACAAGCCGAGCAAGGACAAAAAGAACAAGGAAAGCGATACTGTTAGCAAGCCTGATTTCAATGATTTTGACACGGACACTTCTTATTATAGCGAAATTGAAGCGTGGCTTGAAGAGGGCGACAGACAGATTACAAACATCGATTCTGAAATCTCAACCCTTAATAAAAAACTTGAGAATACGTTAGAGACAGGTAATATTGAGGAAGCTAAAATCTGGGAAAAAGCTCTCAATGAAAAATTGACTGAAAAGCAAAATCTTCTTCATAGTTATAATGAAGCAAACCGTACAACTATGGATTCCCTTATTAAAGAGATTTGGAGTATAGCTCCCGAACTTGATGGTAAGTCATGGGATGAAATTACTGAAGTTGAAAAATCACAGGTTATCAAGCGTTATGAAGACGCAATCACATTGGCTAAAAACAATGTAATAACTGTTCAAAATGCAGGAAAGCAAGCGTTATATAACTATGATGTGGCTCATAATGGTAAAGATAAAAACGAAGCTGAGAGAGTTGAGATAGAGGACGCCAACAAAGCTACTGAGAAATCCGCACAAGCCGGGGTTGATAGTGCCGAAGCAATTCTTAACAAAGTTAAAGGAATTTTTAATGATGCTAAATTAGTATCTGAAGATATAAAAGATAATTCTGAAGAGTGGTGGAACGTAGACTCTACCCGCATATCTAATTATAAAGCGTTAATAGATGGGCAGGAAACTTTTAGCAATACTTGGCTTGAAAATGAAATAGCATTTAACCGCATTAGCGAGGCAGGTCAAATGAAGGCTTATGGCAGAATGATAAACAATATGAAAGAATTTCAAAAGAAAATACTTGCAGATGAAACTCTTTCCGCTGAAGCAAGAGAAGCTCTTTGGAAATACACTAATGAAAAAATCATTCAGTACGGGAAAGACGCCTACACTAAAGGTTTTTCGGCTATCGAAAACGCTATGTCGGAAGCTCTTGATGAATTTAACGATGAAATCGAAAGTAAAACCGAATATCACGAATTCAGACGCTCAAAAATAGACTCTAGACATACGTTGTTGCAAAAATATTTTGAGGTAGTTAATGCGATTTCTGATGCTTCACACGAAATTGATAAAGAGTTGCGTGCCTCAAAAGCGATGGAAGAGTATTTAGACAAAAACACTCGAAAGCTTCTGTTTAATGATGAGGATTATAAGGTATTATCTGATGAATTAAAATCATTAAGTTCTCAGGCTGATATATTGAAATCCAATTATAACCGTGCTATATCGGGCGCTGGAAAGGAAGAACTTGAAGAAATTACTTCCGAATACGAAAGACAGTACGACCTTTTAATGAAGAGTTATGAAATTAAGAAAGCTGAGCTTGATTTAATCAAGAAAAAGCAGAAACTCGAAAATGTGTTAGCTGAAAGAAATGTTCGTATGCGTATAAATGGCAAATGGATATATGTTGCTAATACTCAGGATGTGATTAACGCACAAAATGAGGTTTCTGATTCGGAATATACTTTAGAACAAGCTAAAACAGGCAAATCCCAGAATCAAGAATTAAATAAACTTAGTGCAGAATCTGCTGCGCTTGGCACTATAATTAACGAATTGCAGACAGAGGGTGAACGATTTAATGAGCAGTGGGAAAAACTTCATAAGAAAATGCTTAACCAGAATAGCGATATAACCTCTATTCTTAAAGCTATAAAGAACGGCGAATGCAAAGAACTGAAAGATATAATGAATTTATTCGGAAAAGAATTTACATCTTTGTATAATGAAATTTCCAAGAAAAACATAAGATGGGATGGGAATTCTTCGGGTAACTATAATGACTCCGATATTTCTTATGGCACGGCTACTACTCCCGAAGGAACTGAAGTTGTAGTTCATATGAAAGATGGCAAAACTATAACTGAAGGTTTGCGCCCCGGAACAGTTGTTCACACACAAGGTGGAGATTATGAAATTACAGGCGGTGATGCAGGTAATTACACATCAAAGAAAAAATATGCGACAGGTTCTAAATATACTCAACAAGGGTTTGCCTTAATGGGAGAAGATGGATATGAAACATTTATAAGCAGTAATGGACATCTTATACCTATTAATCAGCCAACTTTTGGGAATATAGAAGCAGGAGGCATTGTGTTTAATAGAGACCAAATGGATTTTGCAAGAAAGATTTGGGATTGGAGTAATGTTGGCACACTTCCTACTTCGAGCATATCTAATTTTATCAATAGAAATTCTGGAGAAACAGTTAATTATAATATGTATGGCGATGCAATTCTTAATGGAGACGCCCCAAAAGCTATATTCAAACAATTGGCGGACTTTATGCAGCATAATAAATATAAAAGCTGTTAAAATTACGGGGCGGTTGAAATATGCCGCCCTAAATAAAAAGGAGACATTAATTATATTAGAAAATTATAAAGATATATTAACAGTGCAGGATTTATATAACGTATTACCTGTCGGAAAAAATAAAATATACGAACTGCTGAATAATAACATTATTAAAAACATACGTATCGGCAATAAGATTATTATACCAAAACAAAATTTAATAAATTTTTTGCAACAAGGCACTTGAAAATTTTGTCTATCAATGATATAATTAAGATTATTGTTGATGGACTTCCAAAGAAAGGAGTAAAAAATGAAAGGAAGTCTACAAATAAAAAGTGGAAAATATTACGCAGTGTTCCGTGTGAACGGAAAAGTTAAATGGTTCAATTTGAAAATTGAAGCTGCAAGAGGAAACAAACGTAAGGCAGAACAGGCGATGGCAGAACTCATTATAAAATATAATGAATCCCCTAACTTATTCGATAAGACAAATTTTATAGAATACATAAAAAAATGGCTTAAAGAAGTTGAAAATCAAGTTGATACAATTACATATGAAGGGTATAAACAATATACTGAAAAACATATAATCCCCTATTTTCAAGAAAAAGGGTTGTATCTTCAAAATGTAAAAATCAGCGATATAGAAGGCTACTATAATTATAAATCAACAGCAGGGCGACTTGATGGCAAAAAAGGCGGTTTATCTTTGAGAACAATAAAATTACATAGTGTTCCATTGAGCCTTGTTTTTAAAAAAGCAATACATGAAGGTATATTAAAAGAAAATTCGTGTGAATATGCTAAATTCCCGAAAATAGAAAAAACTCAACCGATAGCTAAATTTTATACAGTTGAGCAATGCAAAACGTTATTAAGCACAATACATGATACGCCACTTTATGCTATGGTATATATTACAACACTTTACGGATTAAGACGTTCGGAGCTTTTAGGTTTAAAATGGGATGCGATCGATTTTACAAATAAGACTTTAACAATCAATCACACAGTAGTATTAAATAATTCTATAGTAAAAAAAGATAAAACGAAAAATAATGCAAGCATGCGAATATATCCATTGCTTGAAGATGTTGAAAAAATTCTCATTAATATAAAAAAACAACAAAAAGAATATGAAATGTTGTTCGGTAATTGCTATAATAAAAGTAGTTATATTTTTACAAAAGAAGATGGTTCAACGTATTATCCGAGTTATCCCTCACATATGTTACAAAAATATTTGAAACGGTATAACCTCCCTCATATACGGTGGCACGATTTAAGACACACGGCAGCAAGTATGATAATATTAAAAGGCTGGCAAATGAAAGAAATATCTAATTGGTTAGGGCATTCTGATATTTCAATTACTGCAAATTTATATACACACATTGATATAGCACATAAGCGTGAGTTAGGAAACACATTAAACGGTATGTTTAACAATTAGATGTTAGAATGTTAGAAATTGCGTTAGAAAGTCTATAGAGTTAGAATGGTTTATAGAAATGAAAAAACCTCAAAGCGGTTATGCTTCAAGGTTTTTGATTGGTGAGCCATCGGCGATTCGAACGCCGGACAACTTGATTAAAAGTCAAGTGCTCTACCGACTGAGCTAATGGCCCATATTAAAGTGTGTGGCTGGGATAGCTGGACTCGAACCAGCGAAT
>ERZ779725.184-NODE-184-length-43029-cov-8.940034_pt1 | contig 43029 bp, 62 predicted proteins | sample MGYA00511890_ERZ779725 | MGnify/ENA primary metagenome ERZ779725 (study PRJEB29588, sample SAMEA2148549) | human gut metagenome | biome: human gut; feature: human-associated habitat; material: faeces | place: Denmark | collected 2008/2010 ...
CCATTTCCCGGTTTTGCCGATGTTTGCACAGCCGCCTTGAATAAGTTGTCGTTATAGATGCAATACGTGCCCACGGCATAGGTTTTCCCGCTTTGCCACGCATCAGATACGATTGATTTATTTGCTTTCTTGGTCTCTAGCTGCTCAAGCGCCGCTCCTGTCGCCGCCGCGTCCGCAGCTTTTCCCGCCATTGTCAGCGTCTCGTCTGTGTCAGACAGTGCCCCGACATCCTCTGCCGTCAGCGTCACTTTCCCCGTCTCATCTGGCGCTTTGCCGCAAATGGTCAGGTTGCCAAGGCTGCCCGTGTCGCCGCGCGGGATTGTCAGGGTGATGATAGGAGCTTCCGCCGTGCCACTCTGCGCGACGCTCGCCGCCGTTCCCGGTTCGCCTGTAACGACCTTGACGGTGATCTGCGGTGTCGCGCCCGTCGCGCCCGTGTTGCCCTTGTCGCCCTTGGGGATAGCAAAAGACAGGTTATAATGCCCGTCCACAAGCTCCAAGTTTGCCGTTGGTGTCGCACCCGCTTCAAGCCCGGAAACCTGCACGGTCATATTATCAATTTTCTCGGCGGCTTTGTTTGCTGCCTCGGTCGCGTTGTTTGCGCTCGTGGCCGCCGTGTTTGCCGCCTCCGTCGCGTTGTCTGCGTTCGTGGCCGCGGTATTCGCAGCCTTGGTCGCGCTGTCTGCGTTCGTGGCCGCCGTGTTTGCGGTCTTGGTTGCATTATTCGCGTTGGTCGTCGCTGTCTCTGCCGCCTCGGTTGCCTCTTTCATCGCGTCGATTCGCTTCAGCAGCTCGGCAATGTCATAGATGATATAATTCCCGTCGATGATCGTTTCCGCCGTACTAGAGAAGATACTGCTTTCGCCCCAGAAGACGGTATTGGTTACGCCGTCCACTGTGACTTGGATGGTCAGCGCAAAAGCCCCGGGTTTCGCGTAGCAGCCTTTTTCAAGTGTCACGCTCACCACATTGCCGGATGCCGTGCCCGGATTTTGCACCGTCACATCGTCGGCGTATCTGGTGAGATAGCCCTCCACTTTCGCGCCGCTCGGGATGGAAACGGGTTGCCCGTTGCGCAAAAGCGGCACGTCGATTCTGTGGGCTTTTTTGTTTCCTGTGACAAAAAGCGTTTCAAAGAAGGTCTTTCTGATTCCCTTGTTCAACTCGACGGACGGCATGGAGATTCGTGTTTCAATGGTGTCGGCCATGCATTAGACCCCCTTTGCCAGCGTCAGGCGTACACTTCCCGCTGCCATGTCGCGCTGGATGCCTACAAGCCGAGAAAAACCTTCATACATTTCATAGACGGCCTTGTCATCCCTGCCGGAACCAGTCTTTTTGATGCTTTCAAGGCCGTCAAAGTCAGCGGCGATTTCGGCCAGAGGCCGCGCATCCTCCATTTCGATGATGACCTTGCTCCCATCCCTGAAAGGAGAGCAGATAAATTCAATATCAAACGTTTTCCCCTTGCTCGTTTCGATTTTCATGGTCAATCGCCTCCTTCAGCTCTTTGATGGTTTTCCGGGTGATCTGGATAGCCGCGAGCAGGTTGTTCAGGTTCTGCTCGCCTTTGGTTTCCACTGATTCAAGCAGCAGCCCGACGTTTCCGAGCTGCATAATGATATTTTCCACGTCCATTTTCATCACTCCCAAGATGCATAGTAGATTGTATCTGTGCTTACGCCGGAACACTCGTAAATCTCAATAGATACGTCGGAAGGGGATTTCACATAGCGTCTCGTTCTACTCACGCTTGTCACAACTTTTTTTTGCACCAAGGACAGCCCATACCCGGCGAGTTTCAAACTGTTGCATTCAAAGTTGGTTGCGCTTAATGCCCGCACATAGAGCGTGTCGGAAATGCCGCTTTCAAAATTAGAAAATTCCGTTTTAAGCTGGTTGGCCGTGACATATCCGTTCAGCGTGATCTTGTCCGCCTTCAGGGCGATTTCGCTGTTCAGGCCGTCGATTGTCACTTCCGCGCTTGATACGCGCTCTCCAAGGTTGTCTACAATACTCGCATCGGCCTTGAGGGTGATTGCGGCGTTTGCGCCGTCGATATTGACCTCCGCGCTGGTTACGCGGGTTTCCAGATCATCAACGAGCGTCCTGTCTGCCTTTAAGTCAATCGTTGCGTTGATGCCGTCAAGGCGGATTTCCGCGTTGCTTACTCGGCCAGTCAGCTCATTTTGGTCATGCGTCAATAGGTTAATCTGCGCGGTTTTCTCATTCGCTTCGATGATTGCCCAACGCAATTTCGCTTCGGTTTTCTTTTGGCTGCCACCGCCGCCGCCCCTTCGCCCCGTTCCTGTGACAGTTTCCACGGCCTCATCCGTCTTGACGTAGTTTTCTGTCAGTGTCCTCGGCGGCTCGCCGAAGGTGTACGTCGTGTTTTCCGGGTTCAGCAGGTCAATTTCCATCTGGGCGCATGCCATCGTCAAATCCATGCCGTGCGGGTTGGATAGGATATGCACCTTGTCGCCGATGTGGACGCTCGCCGCCGTGCTGTCGATGAAGTGCATATCGACCGCCGTCAGCGTAATCGTTCGCAGCAAAGCGCCCGTTTTCAGAAATTCCTGCGCCTTGGTCAGCAGGGCGGATGGGTCTTCTTCGTTGCTCCACATCTGCGCTCGCCAGATTTTGCCGTACAGGCTCACCGCGTTATCGTCTTGGATGTACTCAACGCCGCCGTTGACCGAGGCGATAGATACCGGGTCTTGCTCGTTGCCTTCGTCGTCCATGCCGGATGCGCCGAGGGGCAAAAGCACCGTAAAGATATCCGCCGCGTCGAGCTTGTCCTTCAGCTCCAGCAAATTGACGCTGAAGCTGATTTCCCGAGCATCCGCGCCGCTCGGTTCTTTCAGCCAGTCCAGATAGGTCACGCCGCCCGCCGTCCGCGTCGCCAGATAGCCGCCGTATGCGCCAAGCAAGCGGTTTTCAATCGCGTCCGACGTGCTTTGATAGCTGTCGTCCTCGGCCTCCATCGTCAAGGCTTGATCGACCGCCGTAATATTGCCGACCGTGAAGCGCTTTTCCGCGTCCACCTGTCCATTGTGGCCGCTCACCAGCTCCCGGAAAAATGCCTGTACATTGCCGTTATAGCTGTACGGTTTTTTCAGGCTGTCGAGCAAAAAAGAGCGGTCGCCCTCACAATAGACGCTCTTTTGATTGTAAAAGTCCCGCGTATCATCCATCACGCGCCCCCGGAAGATGATGTCGCTGTCTTCTTCCACGGTTATGATGGATTTCAGCTTTTTGATGCTGTTATAGAGCAGATTTCCCGGCGGCATGACGAAGGACAGCGAACCCGCGCCGTTCACATCCAGCTTCAGCTTAGGCGTGAGAATGTCCGTTCCCGCGCTGTCCGCATTATCCGCCCAGAGCAGCGCACCGTCCACGTATATCTTGTACATCACAACCGCCTCCCCGTGCCGAAGCGCTCCCGCTTGTACGGTTCAACCTCTGCCGTGATGGTCAGCGTCGCGGCCTTCTTGTCTGCTTCCAAATCGCCCACGGTGACGCGCCCTTCGTAGTAATAATTTGCATCATCGTCAAGCGTGATCTTCAGCCGCTTTCCATGCAGCGCCGCGAGAATTGCCGAATAGGTGATCGGCCAACGCTCCCGCTCATCAATCATCAGAAATTCAAAGCTCATCTGGCGCAGTTCATAGTGAACAGCGCCCGTCAGGCTTTCCGTCAGGTCAATCACCCGGTCAGAGCCGGGAACCTGAATCAATTTTGTTTTCGGGGTCGGAGGGCTGATGACAGGGCGGCTTTTGAGCACAAGCCCCCAATCCCGATAGGAATGCTTTTCGCCGAAAATCACGCCCATCATGGTCAATTCCTCCTTCCTTTTCGTCCGCTGATGGTGCCGAGCTGCTCGTCCATGCGCGGCGCAAGCTGGCCAACCAGTACGCCGGAATCAAGGACGATTTGCTGGCCGCCGCGCGTATTGGCGACCATCTGCTGCATCAGGCCGGAAAGAGCATTGATGGCCGTTTCAAGCCGCCCGACCTCCGCGCTGCCCATTGTGCCGCTTCTCCATGCGTCAGCGTTCGCCCGGTTTAGCACCGTTTCGCCGTAATGCAGCCGCGCCAGATAGCCGTCGCGTGGAACGAAATCAAGGCCGTTGGCGTGTCCCGGAATTGATCTTCCGCCGCCTGTTCCTGTGGAAGAACCGCCACCGAACGAATGGCTGACATTGGCGTTGATATTGAAAATTCCCGCAATGCTGCTTTTTACGCCGTCCCACCACGATGTGATGCCATCTGCGACTTCCGAAGCAGAAGGCAGTTTTACTTCAAATATGGATTTGAAAATGTCGCCCACCGTTTTCAGCACATCGTCCCACCATGCTTTGATATTGGCAGCAACCGTTCCGAAGTCTTGAAGTTCAATACCGAACGGTGCTTTGATAAAGCCCTGAATGGCTGGAAGGGCTTCATCTCCCCACCATTGCGCGGCTCTCAGCGCAAGATCATTCCAGTCAGGCAAATCAATTCCGAAGGTTGCCTTGAAATAATTCTGTATTTCCGGCCAGATCACATCATTCCAGCCGTTAGCGATTTTTGTAGCAAGATCGCTCCAATACGGAAGATTGAGTTCAAAAATCGCCTTGAAGAAATCGTGAATGGCTGGCCATATCACATTATTCCATCCATCAGAAATCTTTTGCGTCAAATCCGTCCAGCTCGGCAATTCAATTCCGAAGACTGTTTTGAAGAAATTCTGAATAGCTGGCCAGATAACGGTATTCCATCCTGTCGAGATATCCGTGGCAATTTGGCTCCAGTCAGGCAAATCAACGCCGAATATCGCCTTGAAACAGCCCTGAATCAGCGGCCAAACCACGCTTTGCCACGCCGTACTGATGGCATTAGCAACCGCCGAAAGGATGGAAGGAATATCATCAACCAGTTTCGATAGTGCCCCACGGATTGCTTTGTTGAGATTGACGAACAGATTTCCGATGCTCTGCCCGATATTTTTGAAAAAATCACCATTGCCAACGGACAAGTTTTTAAGATAGGACACGATGTCCGTTCCCATTTTCTTGAACGCTTGCGGCAACGCCTTGAGGTTCAACCCGTCTTCAGTGAATACGTCCTTAAAATACCCGGCAACTTTATCAAGGCCGTTGGAAAATCCCGTCATAAAAGCCTCGGTCTTTTCCGTCAGCCCCGGCATGATCTTGTTCAGCGTCCGCATTGCCGGAAGAATGAGCTTTTCCAGAATGGGCTTGCCGATAACACCTTTAAGCTGGCGCATGTGCTCATTCAGGTTTGCAAGGACGTTTGCATATTCCCCGGATTCTTTCGCTGCCTGCCCCGTTGCGCCGGATTGCGCCATCACATCCTTGGCGTATTGCAAGCGCGTCGCCTGTTTGGTTGCTTCATCCAGTGCCGACCATGCCTTTGTTTCCGAAACGATGCCTTTTTTGACGGCATAGGCCGCCATCTGCGTATCGTTGGCAAACAGACCGATTGCCTCGCCGCCTTCATAGCTGCCGTTGATGAAGCTGTTCAAGTGGGACATGGATTCATCAAGCGATTTGTCCCAGAAGGCCGACGCATCCGCAGCAATCGTCAAGCCCTCTTGTGCAAGGTTGGTCGCCTCATCCACGCCATAGCCCAAGCCCTTGAATTTCGCCGTCATGCTGGTCATGTAAGGCGTGAGGCGAGAAGATACCATGCCCGTCTCGCTGGCGACCTTATCCATCTTCTCCTGCGCCATATAGGCGTAGTCGCCCATAATCTGCTCAAAAGATGCCTGTTCCGCCGCGATGCTGGCGTAGGTTTCAGCACAATCTTTTCCAAAGTCCTTGATTTTGTCCACGGCAAAGGCCGCCACAACCGCCGTACCGACTTTCTTGGCCAGACCTCCAATTTTGCCGAAAGCGGCCTCCATCGTATTCGATAGGCCGCTCGCTTTGTTTTCCGTGTCAGATATCGCCTTATTTGCTTTTGCGTTGTCGATTGCAATGGTGCCGAAAAGTTCAAAAATGTTCATAGGCTTCACCGCCCATCTTCCATAAAAAAGTTATTATCGTGTGTTTCCCCTCATCGTGTGCGTCAGCCTGTCGTTCATGCCCGCGTCAAGCAGGGGCAGAAGCTCGCCGACCAGCGCACCATTGGATAGCCTCACATCCTTCGGCATGATGCGCCGGAGAAAGTCCATCAGCAGCCCGTTTTGCTCAATGAGCGTTCGGATGATGGCCTCGTTATCCTGCCGCACCGCTTCCCGGATGTAGGTTTGCAGCGTGTCGATAGGGGCAATAGCTTCTTTTCCGGCCTCTCCGCCGCCGAGCAGCGTGTCGCCCGTCATGCCGAAAATGGTGGGCTTGTCAAGGATGCCGCCCTCGGCGTTCCACTTCACATTAAAATTCGGCAGCTTTCCCTTGCCAGCGATTCCGAAAGGTGCTTTTCCTCCGCTGACGGAAATCTTTGGAATTTTCAGGTTGCTGAAGATTTTCCCGACCTTCAGCGGGAAAAAGCCCTTGATTTTGTCAATCACGCTTTTCACTTTTTCCCGCGCATCGTCCATCTTGTCGGTGATGGCGCTTTTGATCTTCCCGAAGGAATCCTGAACGGTTTTCACCGCGCCTTTCAGATCGTTGAATTTGCTCTTAATCCACTTGGTGGCCGAACCACATGCAGATTTGATTTTATCCCACATCGAAATCCAGAAATTTCGGAAACCCTCGTTGTTTTTCCACAGGTACAGAAAACCAGCCACAAGAGCCGCAATCAGCGTGATAATAATGCCGATGACGTTGGCCTTCATGGCGACGTTCAGCGCCTTCATGGCCACGGTGACGAGCTTGATGGCCGCCGATGCTTTCTTCATCGCGCTGGAAAAACCCATCACGGCCACAAAGCCGGAAACCGCGACCGTCGCCGCGACAATGCCCGCCTTCATAATGTCCACCGTCGTCTTGTTCTCCTTCATCCATTTGCGCATGTCCTTGATTTTGCGGATGAAGGATTCGAGCTTTGGGACGGCAGCCTCAACCATGCCCGCAACCGCGTTTTTAACGGCTGTCAGGATTGGTTCACCCACGCGCCCAAGCTCGGCCATTGCGCCGTTGAGCCGTTCCTGTGCGCTGTTTGCGTCCATCACGTCCTTGTTGGTCTTCTTGTACTGGTCGGATGCGCTCTTATAGGTATTGTTCAGCGTCTCCATGATGAGCTTCTGGCGTTCCTGCTCGGTGGAGCACTTGGCCAGCTTGTCGTTAAATTCATCCTCGGATATGCCCGCCCAGTTCAGCGCATCCGCGAGCGGTCCGGTCACTTCGCCGACCTTGGCCGTTTCGTTTGCCGCTTCCGTCAGTCCCTCAATAGGGAGTGAATCGCCGAACGTCGCAAAAACGCCCGTGCAGATATCCGTCCACGTCTGCAAATCCTTTTCGTTGTCCGTCATCACAGCCAGATGGTTCGCAGCCTCAACGGAAACGTCCGTTTCGCCGAGCACGGCCTGTAAATCCTGATAGGTCTTTTTCGCCGCGTCGGAGGAATGGCCGTTGGTTACGAAGGCCGTGTCCAGCTTGCCCATTTCCGTCCGATATTCCCGGCTGCCCTCAATGGCCGCAATCCACGCTGTTCCCAACGTCACGCCCGCAGCGACAACGGCCTTTCCGACCTTCATTGCCGCGCCGCCAATCTTTGAGAAGGCGGATTCCGACTTTTTCCCAGCGCCGTCCGCTTTGGCCGTCGTTTCCTCCAGCGCCCGATTGGCCTGTTCGTTGTCAATCGCGATTGTCCCCAGAATCTTGAATAGCTCCACCTCTTGCACCCCCAGAAGGGTCAAAGCCCGTCAGCATGGTATACGATTGCGAGACGGTGCTCTTGATTTCTTCCTGCGTTGGTGCTGCTTTCGCGTCCGATTTGACAGACGCACGGAAATCTGCATAGGACTGATCAAAAACCCGATGCAGCCAAATCTTCCAGAGCGTTTCATCTTCCTGCTCTTTGTTGTATAGGCCGACAAATTCGTTGACAAATTCCTCCAGCCGCCCGCCCCGTATCATCCCATCAAGCAGGGTGAGAGGGGAGGCATATCGCCGGAAAATCAGGTCAAAGAATTGCACGTCGTTTATTTCAACAATCCGAGCACACCCGCGAAAAAATCAGGGAACTCCTTTTTCCTGATGGTGTCCTTGACCATCGCCATGAACACACGAGACGGAAGCGCGGCGATTTCATCCGCCTTCATGCCGGAGAGCGCCGCAAGCAGGGCATAGATTTCGGCTTTGCAATCCGGCAGATGGTCGATAATCACGCCCGCGACTTCCAGCATCACGGCCACACCGACGCTCGTCATGTCGTTTTCTTCCGTCTTCTTCTCATCGCTGCCCTGCATCGTGGCCTTGATGGCCTCGCGCACCTCCGGCGTGGCAAAGCAGTTTTTCATTTCCTTGATGCCGATTTTTCGGATGACGTTGACAACCAGAAAGATATCGTCCGCCGTCAAATCACGCAGCGTATATTCAACGTTTTCCATGTGCCTCTCTCCTTTTTATAAAAATCGGGCAGGGAAGCAGCCCCCGCCCGGTTGGTTTCTGATTAGGTTGCCTTGGGATAGTAGATGTGCCACGGCAGCGTTTCAAGGTCGCCGGAAAGCTCGGCATAGCACTCAAAGGTAAATTTACCGACCGCGCCTTCCTTGTTTTTGCTCTCCGGCTCAAGACCGCTCGTGCAGAGCGCATTGTCGAGGATGGCGATGATCGGCTCGCCGTCAAGCGTTGCGCCGACAAAGGCGATGTTTTCCCAATAGTCGCCCTCCACGATGTCGGCCTTGCTCTCGATGAGATCATACTTTGTATCGACAGACGTTCCAGCATTGCCCAGCGTCGCCGCCGTGATGACCTCCTTGGACAGCTCCAGCAGATTGACCTCCATCGTGGCCGTTTCGCCCGTCTTCTTGTTCAGCCCCTTGGCGGAGACAAACACGCCGTCGGCCTCGACCTTCGTGATTTCCGGCACGATGGAGAGCTTGCTGCCGCCGCTCGTCGCGCCGATGATGCTCGCGTCAAAGTTCCACTTGTCGCCCTCGTACTTCAGACCCTTGTGAATCGTGCCAGCACCGAAGAGGATATTCTTGGGCGTGTTTGCCGACACGCCATTGATACCCGTTTTCATATCAGTTCACCTTCCATTCCTGTATGGTCAGATTGATTTTAATGCTTTTCAGCTCCGCGTCGCCCGTCGGCACGGGATAGCCGCCGCCGTAGAAGATGGCCAGCCCCGTCCCGTCCGGCAGGATGGTCGTAACCGCCACGCTCTTTTCGATGGCGGCCTTGTCCTTTTCCAGCAGCCCCCAGTCTCCACGCGTAAAGCCCCGGAGGATGAACGTTGTTTCCTGCCTCCCGTCCTCTTCAAGCGTCGCCATTTGGGGTTCGGTATACTCTCCGACGAAATAGCGGTCGCCCGGAGGCTTGCTTTTCCATTCCATGAAGGCGTATGGGATAGAAAGGCTGGCCATCAGGTTATTGATGTATTTCATCGTTTCAGTGGTCATTCTTCCATCCTCTCCTTCAGCTTTGCTTCAAGGTCGGCTTTGGCCTTCGCCTGATTTCCCTTAAAGGCGTTTTCAAGCGTATGGCTCGGTCTGCGGCCATTGGTGACGATGGCCTCTTTCTTGTACCGTGCGCGGATATAAGCAGCCATCGCAAGCGCTTCTTCTTTTGTTGCGTATGTCTGGCCGCCTCCCATGGTAGGCTGTCCGGGGCAGTAAATCCACCAGCCTTTTCGACCGTCGCCGTGAACCGCGTATTCGCCTGTCCCGAACTCTTCCCAATATCCGGCCTCAAGAGGTGTTCCGACTTGCGCCTTGCCCGCGCTGTCGTCCGTCTGGAAGCCATAGGAGCCTTTGAGCTGCTTTCCCGCATCTTCATCCATCTGGCAGTTTCTCGCCGCCGTGGAGGCGATTTCCGCCGCCCATGCGTTCAACCATGCGATAGTGGTTTCATCAAGCGCCGCCTCGACCTCCAAGCTCATATCGTTAAAGACGACATTCGCCATATCACTGTCCCCCAGTGTATTTGAGATAGATTTCAAGCTGACTTCCCTCGCCCAGCTCCATCGGGTTGTCAATCAGCATCACGTCGTAACGCTTGCCCGCAATCGTCACCCGTGCATTTTCAGCCGTCACGTCATCCGGCAGCGGCTTATAATCCGCAATGAATACGTGCGTGGATTGCTGCACCTTGGCGGAAAATACCGTATAACGGGAATCGCCGGAAGCAAGATCGAGCCAGCCGCGCAGCCTTGCCGCCTCCTGCCAGCTTTCAATATGCTCGCCGATTTCGTTCTTGGTCACTGTGTGCTTTTCGATGATGGCCGTCAGGTTGCCGCCGATGCCCTTCATACGCGCACCCCCTGACCGAATCGCGCCTTCATGTAGGGCTTTAGGAAGCCCAGCAGCGCCTTCGGGAATCCGGCAATGGAATTGTCGCCGGACATATCGAAATAAGACACAGAGTGCCGGGAGATGGTTTCAGAGCTGATACCCACCTTTTCCCGGTTATTCAGTTCCCATTTCATCATGTTGACCACGCCCATCTTGATATCGGCGGGATAGATGACGCGCGTCACGCGGACATCCTTTTCATCGTAGGTCTTTTCTTTGAGCGTGACGGTTGCGTCATCCGCTGCCGTGACCGTATAGAGGCCGTCGTTCAGCTCGGAATCGCTGATTTGCAGCGTGTCGCCGACATCAAAGGGTTGGAGCGCCTCCATGTAGAGAAAGCCGCCCACAACGTCAGCCTCGCACCGCGCCGCCCGCTGCTGGAAATTGTTGTTCGTATAAGCGCGAATCAACAGCTCCATCGCCCGCAGCTTTTCTTCCAGCACGTCGTCGGTTTCGTCGGTTTCGATGTGCTTTCGCAGTGCCTCGACCGTCAGAATCATTCCATCACGCCCTTAATCGCTTCGAGGATTTCCGCCTTTTTCTTGGCTTCACCGAGATCAAGGCCACGCTGCTCGGCAAATTCACGCAGCTCGGCGACCGTCAGCTCTTCCAATTTGGTTTCGTGGGCTTGCTGCTCATCCTGCTGCTCATCCTGCTGCTCGTCCTGTACCGCCGCGATGCTGTCAAGCCGTCCGGCGCATTTCGCCTTGACGGACAGCTCGGAAAACGTAAAAAAGGGAGAAGGGACGGAGAGCTGAACCTCCGCCCCAACCGTAAAGCCCTTTTCGTCCCAGCGCACCGTGTAGGTTTTGCCGTCGTCGGCGTACAGGTAAGGCAGCCCATCCACAATCACAAATCTGTTCATGTTTCGGGCACTCCCCTCTTAACCGTTGGACTTAATCAGGCCGATTTTGACGTTCTTGTGGTTGAACTTCAGGCTGTAATTGGCCGCCGTGCCAAGCTCGGCGAACGTCGGGGATTCCTTGGCAATATTGTCCACCGCGAGGGAAAGGCCGTTCGGGTGGAGAACCTTGCCCTGCTTGGTATAGAACAGGTCAGTGCCCGCCGCCGTCTGCGGGTCGTAATTGGTCGTATACTGGTTCTCGTAGTTGGTCTTATCGGCAGACAGGAAAGCACCTTCGCCGAAAAGATACGTCTTGTAGACCGGGAAGCCCGTCGTGGTTGCGTCCAGCGTGTAGTAATCCGTCACGAGGACGTGCTTGCCGCCGATGGTCGGCAGGTTGATTTCCTGCTTGATAGCGCCATTGACAACGTACTTGTCATACTCGACGAGCGCCAGCTTCTTATACGCGGCGAAAATCTTGCTGTGCATCACGATGAGGCCGAGGCCACCCGCCATATCGCCAAGCGCAGCCTGCTCCGCGTCAATGTGCGTCGTCTCGTTGATCTTGTTCGCGTCGGCGATGGTGCCCGTCGTGATGGAGAGGTCGGTCACATGGTCGGAGAGCGCGGAAACGCCCATGACCGCCTGTGCAACGTTCATCATCTCGTTTTCCCAGACCTGCTTATAGTAGCTCTGAACGCTGGCCTTGATGCGGGAAATCGGGTCAGCGCCCGTCAGTTCCTTGGTGAAATCCTTGGCTTTGAAAGCCTTCATGCGCTGAATCAGCATCATCGTCTGCTTGCTGCCGGAAATCTCAACCGGGGTGTTATCGGTCATGCCGTCGTTGTTCAGAGCGCCCATGTTGCTGTCATGGATGTTCAGCGGGGTATAGATCGGCATGGTCGCCACATTGCCCTTCGCGCCGATTGCGTCCATGATGCTCTGGTCATTGCGGATAACGCCGGAAGCCAGAATCGGGTTGCTCCAATACTCGGCCTCGGCCATCATGTCGGTGAAAACTTCCTCGTCAAAATAGAAGCCGCCGAAAAGTCCAGTCCTTGCCATCTTATATCATCCTTTCTTGTCGTTACTTGGAGAGCTGCTTGTAAAGCGTCTCGTTCTTCTGCTTCAAGGCCACGCGCTGCTCATAGCTCATGGTTTTGAAGCTCTCCTTCGTCGGGGTCGGTTCGCCTCCGTCACCGCTCTTGAGCTTGTTGGGCTGATAAATCTGATAGCCGTCGCCGTTCCCGCTGTCCGTCTCAAACATGGTCGGGAACTGGGTTTTCAGTCCTGCCAGCTTGTCGTCCCAGCCCTTGATTGCGCCGTTATCGTCAAGCGTCAGCGTTTCGCCGTCGTGCTTGAGCTTTTCGTTCAGCTTGTACGCGAGATAATCCACGTCCTTCGCCTTGCTGGAAAGCAGCTCGACCTTGATGGCCGCTTCGAGCTTGGTCTTTTCAAGCTCCGCCTGAAGCTGCTGCACCTGCGTTTCATACGCCGTGATCTTCTGCTGCAAGCCTTCCTGCCCCTTGGTGCCCTTCTTCAGCTCTTCAATGAGCGCGTTTGCCTCGGTGAGCTGCTGCGCGGTCGCGTCATTCTGGGTTTTCAGCTTGCCGTATCGGATATCAAGGTTTTCCTCGCCCGCCGTGAAGATTTTGTTTTCCTTCATCGCTGCGAGAATGTCGGCCACGGTTTCGTCAGAAATGCCTTTCGCCTTGAGAATTTCGTTGATCGTCATAGATGCCCCTATCCTTTCTGATATACGCTTTTAACGTGGGTCGTCCACGTTTTGAGACAGCGCCCGCTTTTACGTCCCGGCGCTGGACGATGCAAAAAAGGCGCATTGTGCGCCGTTATGCCTTTTTCGGGATTTTGATGGTTTGCCCAGCGAGAATCTTGTCGCTCTGCATGCCGTTGAGCTGCTTGATCTCTTTGTATCGGTTGCCCCTGCCAAGCAGCTTTTGAGCGATGCGCCAAAGCGTGTCGCCCTTCTTCACGGTGTAGAGCGTATAATCCACGCTTTCTTCGGGTTCTTTGGGTTGTTCCTGTTCCGGTTCTGCCGCTGTCTGTACGCCATACGCCGGACGGCCATAGCCGCAGATTCGACCGTGGGAGAGGGGATAGCTCTTTTTGAAAACTCCGCCGCCGTTGGCGACCACGCCGCTCGCGCCGGATGTATTGCCTTCGACCGTATAGACGCGGCTGCCGTCCACCTTGTAGACAAGACCCGTATGGGTTTCGCTCCCGTAAGTGCCGAAAAAGATTTGGTCTCCCACCTGCGGGGAATGGAAGAACTGTCCCTTTTGCTCGTAGTATTTACGGCTCCACTTGACACCAGCGCCCGCGTTGTTCTTGCTCACCGTCGGCTGGAAGGTCATCTTCAGCGCCGCCAGCTTGCCGTATGCCTGTACAAAGCACCAGTCCACAAACACGTCGCACCATGCCACGCCCTGCTTTCGGCCATTGTAGAAGCTGATAGCGTCAAGGTCACGCGCAAATTTGGTGATATTCGCATTTCCGGCGTTGGCCGTCTTATCGTCCAGCGCGTTTCTGCTGGTCTTTTCCAGATAGCCGACCTCCGCGAGGGCGATATTCAGCACCTTTTGTCGGTCATACATCTTCATCCGCCCCTTCGTCGAGCGTGTCCAGCTCTTCCGGCGTTTCCTTGTCGTCCTTGCACTCCGGCAGTCCGGCAACGGAGGTCAGCAGGGAAAGCACGCCCGCCAGCGCCGCAGAGGACGCGACAAGCGCCCAATTCACGTCGCCCATAGCGGCAGACGAGCCGATGGTTGCGATGGCCGCCTGCGCCACCGTCTTGATGGCACGGATCCCGGCAGCCTTAAACCAAATTTTGAAGCAGGGTTTCATGGTTCATATCTCCTTTCAAATCCAACATAAAAAGACAGCCGCGTTTGACTGTCTTTTTTGCATGAAAAAAGCACCATTCGATTGAACGGTGCTTACTTCAAAACCTTTTTGATATCATCAATTTTGATTTCTTCCGTGTATGTGTCTCCGTCTTTATCTATATCGGCCAGAAACGCGCGGCCTTCGTCGAAAATCTCAACGATAGAAGCCCGGTTTCCATCCTTCAGGAGAACACGGTCATATTGTTCGATTTTCATTCCTTCGGCCTCCTTTTCGTTACATAGATGCTCGTCATTCTCTTGCCGCCGTTCCCATCATCAATCCACGCAGTCAGCACATTGGCCTGTTTTCCGTTCAGGCCAGTGAGCAAAAGGATTTGTTCGTATCTCATGCCGTGGCCAGCATCGCCTTTTTCGATAAATGCCTCATCGTCAAGGTGATCGAGAACATCCTGTACAAGGGTTTCAGCATCGCGCAGCGTATAGCCCAGCGCCTTTTCAAAAGCAGCAGCTTTGTCAGGCGCTTTTTGCGGGTTCAGAGCATAGCCAGATAGTTTCATTTGGGGAATGGCGAGTTTGCGCTTTCCTTCGTATCTGATTATACCACTTTTTCCAGTATTTTCAACGGTTTCAGCCGCTTTCATGTACTTCTTTTTGAAGTCCTCGAAGCTCTCCGTCTTATCCAGCCCGAAGAACTTCGCCCGCTGCTTCAGCGTCGCCAGCTCATCCGCATCCAGCGCCGCCCGTGCGCGGGTCAGCGCCACGCAGCGGCAGTTGCAATCTTGCGACGGGTCGCCGAAAGCGCCCGGAATATTCACCTTTATTCCGTTCACCTCGAAGGGTTCATCCGTCTCCCGGATTTGCCCATCGAGCGCCCGGTGTAGAGGCCGCGTCTTTCCGTCAAGGCTTGCGTCCCATTGCTTCACAACGTCCGCGCCCTTGGCTTTGGCGGCCTGTCGCGCGTCCTCAGCGGAGGCTTGCTGGATTCTGTGGCCTTCAGTGCGGACAATCCGCTTTGCGTTGGCAAGCGGCAGGGTGGAAAACATGGACACGTTCCGCGCAATCTGGTCATAGGGCAGCGAAGAAGCAAGCCCTCGCGTGATTTCCTCGCGGACGTGTTTCTTCAGCTTGTCCATATCATAGCCCAGCGCCGCGTACAGGTTTGTGGATAGCTTGCTGTCCGTGACAACCGCTTTCACCGCCGCCCGCTGGTCAATGGGCGTTATGATGGGGATTCCCTGACCGTGCAAGCCGTACATCGTGCCGACATACGCTTCCGTGTAGCTGTGGGAAAGATAATCCTGAATGCTGCTGAACTCGTCGCCTTGCAGCTTGTCCAGAATAGCCTCGATTTGCGCCTTGAGCGCCTTCTGATACTGGATTTGATAAGCCCGCGATTGCGTCAGCTCATCGCTTTGCAGCATCCTGATTTTATCGTTGATGTCCCGCAGCGCCCGCGCATACTGGCGCTTGAGATCAAGCAGCACGGCCTTTTCGTTGTCAAGCTGGCTTTGGATGACTTCTTTTTCGGCTTTATTCACCGGAAATCACATCGCTCTGCTCGCCGTCCCCCGGTTGCTCCGTCTCTTCAGGCTTAACCAGCATTCCGGTCAGCTCGACATAATCCTCATCGCTGATGCGACCCATCAAGAGGAAAAGGTCGAGCTTTGCATACATATCATCGTATGTATAGCGGCTCTTGGTAATCAGGATTTTGCAAAGTCTCGCGGTCGTGCTCATGTTATGCCTCCAATTCTGCCGTAAGTTCGGCGTACAGGTCATTGATGGTCTTTTCGGCTTTTCTCACGTTGCATTTGTAGGTTACTTCCATCCCCGCGCCGTCGCTCGCTTGCACCACGGTGTCGGGCGCGTAGGTAGTCAGCGCTTTGTAGGCGGCGAGTTCGGCCGGGGTGAGCGGGGTTTCGATGGGAGTGGCGAGTTGATATACAACATCTACGTCAAGAGCTAAGGCTTGTAACTCTTTTGCGGTATAAAAACTTCCATCTGGCTTTTCCACGTTTTTCAAATACAGTAAATTGTTCATGACGCAGGAAGTCCACGATACATAAGGCGTTACGCTTATAATGCAATCAAAATCGCCGGGTTTCCCTTTTTTCCCATCAATGCGTAGCATTATGCGATATTCTTCGCTGAGTTCGCTGTTTTTTGTATTAACTTGCACTTTCCAAACCCTCTGCACCATCACCCCTCTCTCCAAGTCCACCTCGTCGCAAATCCACTGCTGCCCATTTTCATCCGTATAGTTGCCGCCAGAGGTGACAGGGATGCCGGGTAAGCCGTTGGGAGTGGGCAGGGTTAGGAGCTGTTCATGGTATGGGGAGTAGGCTGTGGCGGTTGAGCCGAGTTCAAGCTGAACTGCAATCGTAAAATCAACGGTTGCCCCTTTAGGGATATTCATTGCAAAGCGCACCGAACCGGGGGCATCAGGCCTGTTAAAAGCGCCAGTATCATACGGCTTTGAGCCAGTACAACTCAGTCCTAGCGTCATAAAATCGCTGTACTGTATAATAACACCGTCCGGGATTTTGCCAGCTCTTACAGTTATTGACATTGTTACGTTCGACTTCACAGATAGAGGTATCATTTGTACTGTATCAAATATATCTGCTACCCCTGTAGCTGTACCGTAAACGTGCACTAACTGAGATGCCACGTTGTAGTCCATCGTAACACCGTTTTTAGCAATTCGCGTGTCCTTCTCATAGGGCTGAATCAGATTCTTCCCCGTCACCTTCACGGTCACGCTCCCGCCGTCACCAGCGCTCACGATAGGCACAGGTGCATCCGGCGTGGGCGTGCCGTCCTGCGTGCTCTTGCCGTACACGTGTAACGCTTTTAGTGCCTTCCCGCCGATGCAGTTCTCCAGCATGAGGGGATTTCCGGAAAGCGTCACATCCTCGCCGGATGCAGCCTCAAAAAGAATCTTATCCTCTCTTGTGATGGGTTCGGGCAGCTCGTCATCCCATACGCCCGCCATTGCCGCCACGTACTTTTCAAGGCGCGTGTTGGGCTTTGGCGGCACGATGGACTTATCGCGCACGGATGCAATCAGCTTTTCGAGGGTCGTGTGCAGCTCTGGTCGGGTGTCCAGATGTCCGCACGCATAGCAGCAGCATTTTTCCAAATTTCTCAACGGTTCCGGCATATCTGCCGAGCTATCCGCCAGCACCCGCAGAAATCTTTGTAATCTTGTAATCGGTTCAATGCTCATGGTTCATCACGCCTATTCTTCCAGATTTGCGTTGTCAAGCTCTTTTTGCACCTGATAGAGCGGCATCCCGGTTTCGTCCTCCTTCGGCACCTTGTCCTTGATCTCGTCATAGTCGATTTCAAGCTGCTCGCAGATGAGTTTCAGCCGGGTTTCGTCGTCGATGGTAGATGCGAGGCTCAAAATGGTGTTGATCTCTGCCGCCCGCCGCTGGGCTTTGGTCAGCTCAATGGTCGCCTGTTCCGCTTCGTTGACGATGGTTTCACGCTTAAAACAGAAGTAAACGTCCGATTGCTGATAGTCCGTGCCGTTATCATGGTTAATTTCCGCAAGCACGATTTTCAGCATCCGGCGCATGAATTGCTTCAAGCGGATTTCGAGCATGTTGCACTTGAGATCGAGCAGCGAATAGGCCGCCTTGATGGCGATGCTCACCGTCGCGCCCGTGTCCTTTAGGCTTTCCATGTTCACGCCCATGCCAAAGCGGAAAATGTTCTTTTCGTCGGTTTCCATCTTGGCCTTTCGCGCCTCGATGGGAATGTCCACCGTCTGCACGTTGACGTTTCCGCCTTCGCCCACGCCGACAACCTTTTTCGCCCGGATGTTCTTCATCAGTTCGTCGAGGTTGTCCCCATCGAAGCCTGTGACGACATACAGCGCCTCGTTTGTGTCCTCGATATTGTTGGAGAGGCCACAGTTCATCACATCGTAATCGTCAATCATGGCTTTGATGGTGGCAATGTCGCTGCGCTGCTTGCGGTTGTTATCCAGCCGGATAAAGGGGATTTCGCCATAATTGCCCATATAGAGCTTTTCGCCCTTTTGATAGAGAATGTGCGGCCTTGGGTTGTCCTTTTCCGATTCATCCAGTTCAATTTCGCCGTCCTCGATCTGGGTATAAAACCACGTCTGCGTTTTGTCCCACACCTGAATCCGCTTGATAGCATGGGAATCCTTATCGAATCGGTCAATATACCAGTAAATCAGATAATTGCACTGGTCAGCCGTTTCTTGGGCTCGTACCTCGACCACGCCGAGGCTGTCCGCTGCTTGAAAGTGCGTCTTCCCGTCCTCACCCTTGAAGGCATAGGCATATTCAAAGCCCTTGACGATGCTCCCCGTCAGGATTTCGTTCAGCTCTGCGATGAAATCCTCGTTCTCGTTGAAGTAATCGTCAAGCTCGTTTTGCAAATCCGGGTCATCCGAGCGGATAAATCCATCATTGCAGGAAAGCAGGTATTGAACCGCTTGGTCTGCCAGCTCTTTGAAGAAGGGGTGCGGAATTTTTGTGTTTATACTGATTTTATCTTCTTCCAGAACGCCGTCGGCATTGAAAAAGAAAATCCTCTTTTTCAGAATGTCGTGCTGGCCTTCATAGTACCGCTGGCCGACCATCGCAAGCTGCTTTTTCTTGCTGCACTTGTCAGCCTCGATAAATGTTCCGATTTCCTCGACCGTCAGCATCGGTTTCACCGCCTTTCGCTCTTTCTCATGTCATCCAGCCCCGCGCCTTCCGCCAGCTTTCCACGCCGTACCGCAGCGCGGCCATCGCGTCATCCTGAAAGGCGACGGGTTCGTCCAGATACTCGCCTGTTTGCTCGTTCTTCTGCCATTTCCATTGTTGCAGCTCTTTGATCGTATTCACGCATGACGGGTGAACGTATATGTGACGCTGCTTGAGCCAGTCGATTTGCGCCTTGATAGAGCCTTTCGCGCCGCCCTTGTCAACGCCCTTGGCACGATATCCGGCTTTCTTCCACATGCGGATTCTGTCCGGCTCTGCGCTGTCACACCACATCATCTTGTTTTTCGGAACATCCGTATCTTCCGCCATCTGGATGATTTCGGACGTGTCCTTCTCAAAGACGTATATCTCCCGCATGATGTAGATATCGTCATCCTTCTCGCCGAGCGTCAAGATAACGTTGGCATGATTGAAACCGAAGTCTTGGCCAATGGCAACATCGTGATAATCCTTCATGTCTTGGGAAATCTCGCTGACCTCCCAGTTGTGAAGAATCAGACCGCCAATTTCGCCCCACTCGCCGAGGCCGTATATGGTATAACCTTCCGGGTCAACGATCTTTCGGCGCTCCATACGCGCCCGGTATGCCTCGTCAATGAAGCGGTTATTCAGATAGGTGCTATGATGGCAAAGCACGTTGTCGTCGTGCATGTCAAAATAGACGCGCTTTATCCAGTGGTTCTTATTGACCGGGTTGAAGGTCATGCGAATCTGGTAAAATTGCCCCGGCGGCAGCTCGCCGCGCAGACGGTCGTCGATGATTTCAACGTCCGCTTGGGTTAGCTCTGTGGCTTCTTCGCACCAAACGTCTGTCAGCTTGCCGCGCTGGAATGTGATGGATTTCAGCTTCTCACGCTGGCGCTCGTCGTTCATCCCTCGGAAGATGACCTGATTTCCATTGTGGCGGCAGGTCAACTTCAGCGGCGACATTGTAATCGCCCAATACTGGTCGGCTTTATCGCCAAACATGCGATAAATCGCGCCCGTCAGCTCGGCAAAGGTGCTGTCGCGGTTGGTGATATCCGACTTGCGGATACAGACCAGATTCCGACCAGCGTCGCGCATCAGGCGGAGGATGTAGTTTTGCGCCGTGTCAACGCTTTTTCCAGAGCCAGCCGAGCCTTTCATAATGATGTACCGCTTCCGGCTTTGGTCAACTTCGCGGAAGATGGGGTTTGCTTTGACTGTGATATTCACATCGCATCAACGCTTTCAAATGCTTTCATCAGCTTGGGAGACTGTAAAGCAATCCAGTCAACCATTTCTTCGTTCTTTGCCCATGCGCCGCCATAGTCAAGCGAGCTTGAGCAAAGGCCGCTTTCGTTGAAAAAGGCGTGAACGATTTCATGCCGCAGGGTTGCTTTTTCGATCATTCTGCAATATTCAGGCGTTTCATCCGCATATCCCGGATATGTCTGTATATTGCACATGACGATTTCCTTGGTCACGTTGTCACAATAACCGTCCGCCATGTTTTTCTTGAAATACGGCTTTTCGTCGTAATCGAAAAACTCAATGCTATAAGGCGTTCCCAAAACGTCAACCGTCATTTTCTTCTCCATAATCCACCTTGATATTCAGATTCATGTCCACATCCGCGTCCACCTTGTCGGTATAAATGCCGTATGCCTTGCCCAGCAGCTCCGCCGCCTTGTTGCTGTCCTGCAATCTGGCAGGGATTTCGACAATTTTCGGCGTTTCCTTCTTCACCGTTTGCTTGCGCATCTTGCCTTCCGCATCCGGCACATAAGAGGATGTTTCTTCCGTGCAGGTGACGACGACATGCTCCGCCTTTTCCCGGCGCATGACCGCCGTTAAATACTTCATAACCTCATCTTGGTCGGCGATGAGCGCCGCTTCCTTTTCGGCCATCCGTTTGTCGATGTAATCGCGCAAGTAAGGTTTGGATAGGTTTTCAGTTGCAATTTGCTTTGCGGTTTTCTTTGAATATCCGGCTCGGATTGCGGCTTGAGCGCCGTTCATGTCAATCAGATATTCGTCGCAGAATCTTTTTTGCTTGTCGGTCATCTTCACCACAATCTTCGCCTCCTTTCATGTCAAAAACCGTTCAAGCGGTGCTTTTTTGAACTCATTTTTGAATGTTTCCTTGATTTTCTTCATGTCGCCCTTGAAAAAGACAAGCACGTTTTGATGAACCTTTGCCACCTTCCGGCTTGCGGAAAACGCACCCCCGGCTCGCATCGGTGCCGTTGAATACTGGTTGAGCAGGATGGATTCGTTATACAGATACAAGCCGTTTTTGATGAAAAGCCGCTTTGTCAGGCCGAGAAAGTCCCGATATGCGCCCTTGCTGTCCCGGATATCCCCGACGACAAAGACCGCAAAGCGGTTATCCTTGAGCTTCCGGCAGCTTTTCCCGATGATATCGCTGTACGCCATGCAGAAATCCGCATAAGACATATTGGAGAGATCGAGCGGATGGTCGCTGTATTTCTCCAAATTGTGATAAGGAGGGCATGAAAAAACCAGATCGGCGCTGCCGTCTGGTATGTAGTCACTCATATTCCTGCTATCATCGCAATGCCACGCGGGACATACGCCCAGCGCGTCCGCGTTCATCTGGTTTGCGTCTACCTGCCGCTGTGATAGGTCTATCCCGATATAGTGCCGCCCCAGCAGCTCGGCCACAACGCCGCGCACAGAGCCGCCCGCGAACGGGTCAAAGATCAATCCGCCCTCGTTGCTGTACCAGTTATAGACGATTTCGCAAAGCACCGGGTCAAAGATTGACGTTCCCGTGAGGTTCATGCCGCTCTTTTGCGCCAGTTCTTTGAAACCGCCACGCAAAAGGTGGTCATCCCGGCCAACGTCGCTATGCAGCCCGATGTCCTTCCATTCCTTTTTCCGTTTCTGCCAGTACCCTTGACGCGTATCAAATACAGATACAGGTGGGGCAGAGGTAAAGCTCCTGCAATTTACCCATGATGCACCGCCTTTCCGTTCCACGCAAAAAGCCCGGCAGGAAATGGTGATTCCCGTCGGGCTTATCGCTTTGTTCTCTTTGTTCTCTTCGCGCATTATAATCATATCATAGACGCAATGTGCAAGTCTATGAAATTATGTGAAATTGTATGCAAACTTTTCAAAAAAAGAGCGCCCGGATGCTGGCGCTCGGAACACCTCTTAATGGATGAGCCTGACCTGAAGACTTCCATCTCTTCCAATCGTGATTTCCCCGTCGTAAACCACCCCTTCGAGCTGAACAAGCGCGGGATAGCTCACGCTGACTGCCGACTGTTCCGCCCTGAAGAAGCGAATCATTTTCAGCATGTCATTCGCGCTGAACTCGAATCCGTTAGCCTTTCGGATTCTTCGCGCATGAAGTTTGTCATGTACATCACACAGGATAGCATTGGCGTTAATAGTTCCGTTCATGGTGTCCTCCTATCTCTGACGCATCGCGTCAGTGTCAGCATCACAAGCGATGCGGTAACAGTGTGACTTATATAGTTCCCACGGTTAAGGTCGTGGGCAACTGCACCTGCTGGCTGGTGCTGCCTTCAGCTTTTCGCTAAAACTTCAGTGTGTCGGGCGTTTGTTCTCACTCGCGTTCAAGCTCGATGGTTTCTTCACCGCGTTTCATGGTCTGATACCAGTAGCAGTCACTCACCTTCTTGAAGCCCTGCTCCTTGAGCATTCTCTCCAGCTTCCATCCTTCTTCGTTGGTCTTATAAGTGAACTTCATTTTCTTGTCCTCCTTGTTCTCTGTTCCTTTTCTATGGTCTTATTATAGTACATGTACATGTACTTTTCAATCGCAAATATCAATAAATGTACATGTACTTTTTTGTGCGTTTAGTACATGTACATATACTTTGATTTGGGGTACAATATAGGAGAAAGGGGTGCTGCACATGGCTAAAACGCGTTCAGAAATCAATAACGCCTATGCGAAAAAAGCGTATGATGACATCCGCTTGCAAGTACCGAAAGGACAAAAGGAAATCATCAAAGCACACGCAACGAGCAGGGGCGAGACAATCGGTGGATTCATCAAGAGGGCTATTCTGGCACAAATAGAACGGGACGAACAAGAAAGCGGCGCAGAATGATGCGCCGCCCTTTTTATTTCTTTGCTTTCAGTACTTTCTCGAAGGCTTGCAGCGCCCGCCCGTGCAGGTTCAAAACGGTTCTGTACGAATAGCCCATATCGTTTGAAATTCTCTCGAAGGTTTGAAATAATACATAACGTTTATGTAACACATGATAATATTCAGGCTGCTTGATCTGCTCCATCATAGCGGAGGCTTCACTTTTCAGATTGACAAAATCGTCAATGTTTCGGTTGATTTCGTCCTGCAAATCCACAATTTTCGCAACGGTATCGCCGAGCTTGTCCCCGTTGCCGCCGCCAGCGGCTCCGCTCATGCTGGGCGTTATCCGGCGGACAAGATCGTTCAGCCGTTCCATTTCCTCCAGCTTGCTGTCAATCAGCACGTCATACCATTTGATTCTGTTCAAGTAATCCTTGGCCTCGCTCATCTTTCACGCCCTCCCGTATGCAGACATAGGTGAAAACCCCTCCCGGATTGATTTTCTGAATGAAATCCCATGCCGCGATGATGTTCTTGCACTGGTGCTCTGTGTAAACGCGCAGCCAGTTTCCGAAAGCGTCGTGCCCGACGGCTTCCACCAGCCAGACCTTTTCTTTATCCATGCGCATCCCCGCTTTCGAGCTTGAAGCGGAACTCGCCCTGAATCTCTGCAATGGTTTCCTGTAATCCGAGCGGGAGCTGATAGCGCATCTGTTCCCGCTTGGCTTCTGTCTCAAAGATTTGCTGAAATCGCCGCGTGTAGTAGCCGATGTCCTCCGTATCGCAGAGGTTTTGAAAGCCCAGATTCTTCACGGCCTTCCGCGTGATGGGGTCGAGGCTTTCCATTGCCTCCGCTGGCCTGTATCGGCCATAGCGTTTGATGGCGAGATTGACCTTCATCCACCCCTCCGACCAGTCCGGCGCATCGCCGCGCTTGACATCGACGGTCATTTCGCGGATGTCGGCGATGGTGGGCGACCACTTGCTTGTCGATACCCACTTCCGCAGCGCCGCTTCCGCGATCTGCATGGGGATATCCGCAAGCTCCTGATACCATAGCTTCATGGCCTGTTCGTTCGGGAGAAGCTGCTCGCGCGGATAGTAGGTTTTCAACGCGCTGGCAAACGCCGCAAATTCCTGTTTCGTCATTCCCGCGCACCGCCTTTCTCCACGTTCATGTCCTCCAGCACTTTAATTTTCGCTTTGAGGGTCGTGTACTCGTCAATCATCTTTTGGCTGATTTTCGCGTTCAGCTTGTCCCGCTCATCGACCAGCTTTTCAAAATCATCCGAGATAGGGCTGTTTTCGTCCGTGTGCGCTTCCGGCGCATGTGCTTGACCGTTTGCCTTATCCGGCACATGAGAGAGCCCCAGCGCCATTTTGACGGCTTTCTGCACTTCCAGAAATTCCGTGTCCGGCATGGTCTTGACGTATGCCTCCAGCACCTCGTCGAAACAATAGCCGACCATGATGGGATTCGTCCACATCATCGTCTTGCCGCGCACCATGATTTTGTTTATCGCTGGCTTTTCTCCGAGCTTCAGGCAGACGCACACATGCTCATCCCGGTTGAGCACCAGCATCAGGCCGTCGCTCACCTTGTGCGTCCAGATTTCGCCCGGTTGCGGCTTCATGCCGCTGATGGCCTTGAAGGCCGTTTCGTCATAGTAGCCGCTTCCGTTCCTCCTGATGTCTTTGTTTTTCATCCGTTTTCCCCGCCTTCCGCCGCCCAGTTGGCGGCCATGTCGTAGAAATCATTCAGCTCTTCGGCCTTTGTCGGCTTCCGGCTGTAAGATGCGCCCTCCGCCCGCCGTGTGACGGGTTGCGCCTGTGCATCCTTCCGCGCCCAGTTGCGGATGGTGGCGTAATGGCTTTTATACGCCTTTCCCGTGCTGGCGATGTAGCCGGAAAGCCGCTCAATCCGTTCTTCCCAGTCGGAAAACGCCTCTTTCAGCTTTTCAAGCTCGTCGTCTGTGAGCAGCACGTTTGCGTATTCCCCGTATTTGTGTTTCACAGGCTTCCTCGGCTTGTGGGAGGGGGAGGGATTGGGCGCGGATGCGCCCATATCCCTATATTCTTTTTCTTTCTCTTTATCTATATCTATATCTTCTTCTGTTGCGTTACTTTGCGTTACTGTAACGTTACATGTAACGTTACTCTGTGCAGCAGCCGCAAGCGCCTTCTGTTTCTGGCGATGAGCGGTCACGCGTTGGCGCGTCTGTTCCCGGATTTTCTCCATGCCTTCGATGTTTTGATACTCATTCCACCCGGCAATGGAGAAAAAGCCGTTATCGGTGCAAACCATGTTGAGCTGTTCCAGCGCGTTGATGGCGAGCTTGACCGTGTTTTCCTCAAAACCCAGTTCGTCGGCGAGCATCTTGGGCGTGTAGGGGATGTTTTCGGTCAAGAAGATCATGCCTCCAGCATTGCAGCGTCCCGCCATCGTTAGCAGCATCACCCAGATGAGGACGATATTGTTTCCGTCCGGCAGCTTGCGCAAGTGCTTGATTTTTCGGTTGTCGAACATGTCCGTCGTGATTTTCACCCACTTTACAGCGGCCATAAAATCACCTCCGTTTGCGCTGTATCGTTTGTGCGCTTATTTTTTCATCATTTTGCAAATTTCCGCGACACGAAAGGGAAGGAGAACGAGATTGATGAGGTAGACGGTGGCAACAAAGGCGATGAATAGCCCGCCGCATTTGCTGAAGAAATTCCCGTCCATGAGGTACACGGCAAACTCCATAAACTCCTTGTAAATCTCAAACATTGTTATTCTCCTTCTCGTCGGCTTCCCCGGCGTACTCCCAATTCGGGCGCTCCCACTCCATCACGCAATCCCCGCAAGTCGTCCCCGCGAGGACGCGAACGTTCCGATGCTTACATACGCCGCAATCGCCGTGCATATAGTCGAGCATGTGGTCGATCTGGCCTTCGAGCTGTTTGATGTAGGCAAGCGCATCCCCACACACATACATGATGCACGGTTCAGTATGGCCGTCATTATAAGGGCAATCCGTGTGCTGACCGTGGCACTCATCCACGCTGCAAGCGTACAGCCCTTTCTTGATATCTTCAGGCGCTTTCATGGCTTGTCCTCCGTTTCCCACACATCAATATAATCTCGTGGTATTCTCACAATGAAGTTTTGACCGCACTTCACGCAAACGTGAGTAAAAATGTAGTATTCTTCATCATGCTCCGTTTTGATCTGTGCCATCGCGAAGCAATGTCGGCATAACTTCTGCCGAATTTTAGTCATCAGTTTTCCCACAGTGTCACCTTCATCTCTTTCGTGGTCGGCTTCTTCAGCCAACAGCGCCACGTCTTGCCGTAAAGCTCGACCTCTTTTTCTGTGCTCGCAAAGAAAGCGTATATATTGACAAGCACATCCGTCGGGTCAATAGGCGCAACATACGCCGGGAAAACGATAGGCGATTCATGCCGGAAAGGCTCATACCATGTGATTCTATCTTCTTGGCACTTCTTTTGCGCTTCCGCCAGCGTCAGCACCCGGTTTTCCGGCTCGATGCGGCGCATCACAGATGCACGAGCTTTCGCCTCAATCTGGCTGTCCGTGCTATCTGCGGGAATCTCAAGCTGCGGAGAGGTGCTATCGCACACCACGCACTGATACCATACGGTATAGGTTTCTTTCCCAAACTCAGGCGTTATGATTTGCAGTTCCATCCTATCCCCGCAATATGGGCATTTCGGCGTTTCACTCATGGCTTTCTTCCTCCCAAGGCGTTTTTTTCGTTTCTTCCGCCGTCGGTTTTCTCAACCAGCAGCGCCAGCGGCTACCGTAATCTTCTGGCGGGAAATTATGCTTATCTGTATATAACCGCGCACCATTCGGATAAAGAAATTGCACAAGCTCACCGTTGAAACCAATGGGAATTTCCTGAAAAATGTCGCTTTCTTTCGCAAATTTTACTTCCACCCACATCAACGTCATTTCTGGAAGGTCAGCGTATGTGGCAACCTCGTCGAAGGTCAGCACGCGGTTCTCCGGCTCTGCGCGGCGCATCGCCATTCGGAACGCCGATTCAGAATCAATGCCGATTGGCGAATCCCAGCCGCATTTCGTGCAGGCGTAGCAAAATGCGGCTTTACACAAATGCATCAACTCCATGTCAGCCCCGCATCCGGGGCACTTCGGTGTTTCACTCATGGCTTTCTTCCTCCATAAAATGCGGACACGTATATATGGGACATTCGTCAACCGCAATGCAGCACTCGCAATAGTCATATTTGCATTTCAAGCAAATGCACCCCCGCTTATATTTCAAACAATGCTCGTTATGCTCAGCATCAAACGTGATTTCCTCACCCTTGAAATAATTGCCGTTCAGCGCACTGGCGAGGTTCAAAGCATTAAGGAAATCGCGCGTCACCTGCAAATCCTTCACAGCCTCGAACATGGAGGATGCCCAGTTTTCCGGCAGCTCGTTAAATTCGAGGTTGTCCGCCTCTTCCTCTTTCAGCAGTAAAAGAATGCCGTTCTCGTTGAAAAGCACATGAAACCCGGCTGCAATCCACGCGCGGAAAGGCCTTTCCTGCCTAATCTGAAGATCATACTTCGATTTCGGAACGACAGCCGGATTATCCGCGTTCATCTGCACCAGCAGCATGTCGTCCTGCTTCAAATCACTAAACTTTTTCATGTTCTTCCTCCATCATTCGGGCAAGCATTTCCCGCCCGTCAGTAGCCGTCAGCCGCGCGAAGTGGGCGGAGCAGAAGAAGCGTTCGCAATCGACAATCCTGCAATTTGCCGTATAATTATACGGTTCTTTCTTCAGTCTCCGATATGACCGCCGCCAATCTGCCGCCGCCAGCTTCACAATTCCGACGATAAGCCGCTTTGCGCCTTCGTCGCATATCTTCACGGCTTGCATTTTACGCCTCCATCTTCATGGGCAAAACGGACATATCATAGCCAGATTCAATAAAGCGAATCGTCTTTTTGTGATTGCATGCGTTTCCGAGATAGGTATATATCTTGTCAATATCATCGTGTGAAAACGTCGTATGCAAATATCCGTTAATCCCATCCAGCATAAACTTCTGAAAAGCAAGATTGCGTTTATCGGTTCTGAATGGTTCTCCCTTGCTGGCCGCTCTTGATAGCCATTCAAGCACCTTGCACTTCACATCAAGCTCATCTCCGCAGGTGGATAAAGAGAAATACTCGTTTGCCTTTTCATGTGCAATAAATTCTCCGTTGTGATTGATAAAGCTGCCCGGAAAGCAGTTCATCAGTCGAATGGCAACGTTTAGATCGAACATTTCACGCCTCCATCATCATCTGCTGAAACCCCGTCTGTTCGGCTTTACGCTCCGGCGGCTTGTCCGCTGCCTTCGGGAGTTCCGGCTTTTCCATCCAGAAGAGGACGTTGGTTTCGTCGATGATCGTGCTATAGTGGGCAGAGCGCCACGTCCCGCGCATCCGCTCCGCCTCCAGCGCATAGCCCCAGCGGGTTTGAATAATCACCCGCTTGCCGTATGGCGGCAGGGTCTTCTTGTCTGCCGTGCTTGTCCACGGCGATTTCTCAACGGTCATGCTTGCTGTCCGCCTCCATCCGTTCCCAATTCTTCAGATAAACCGCGCCCATGATGAAGGCGACCACGCCGAGGATGATGCCGCCAGCCAGCAGGAAGCAAAAGCCAGTCAGCAGGATGTTCCAAATGCTCAAAATCATGTTTTCCCGTCCTTTCTTTGCTTGCGTGGGTCTTCGCAATAGATAACCTTGCCCTTGGCCGTACAGAGGGCGACGATTCGCCCCGGCCTTTTGTTGATCGTGTTTTTCCGCTCTTGGGGGGGCTTTTTCTTCATGCCGCCTTCCCCCTTAAACCTCCCGGATGCGGATTTTATGGAAATAAAGCATCATTTTCCGCTTGAGGATGTATTCTTTTGTCTTAAAGCCCTTCACGTCCTCGACCACATATTCGCCCGTGCGGTGGTCAATATAGGTAAAATCCGCAATGTAGGAAACAGGCGCTTCCACGCGCTTTCCCTTGTATTCTTGAGCAGGGAGCAGGGGAAACTTGACCTGACGTTGCAGCTCGCAGATTTCGCCGCTGCGCTGAAGAAGCTGCAATTCCTTCCATCGGATATATTCTTTCGAGGAATCGAAGGTCACGCCATCCACGACGACCTTCCTTGCCCCGTACTTGCTGGGCTTTGTGTCCTGCCCGTAATAAGCCTCCCATTCGTTTTTCGTCATCCGTTATCACCTTCCGTATAGAGATTTTTGATTTGCTCGACGGCTCGCTTGGCCGCAAAGCGCCCGTTTTCCGTGAGCTGGCGCTGCCATGCGCCTTGAGACGGTGCCCAGCAAAAGCCCTCGGCCTTGAGGATGTCGCGCACGTCTGCATCCGGCTTATCAGAAAAGAAAAGCTGAATCCGCATGATTTCCGTATTCTCGACCACGAGCAGCCCGTCCACGCCCTCGACCGTGCTTTCCTTTGTGCCTTCTTCCTTGATGGCGCTGATAGCCTCGATGCGCTTTTCAACCCGCCGGATTTCCGCGCCGTTGTTTTGCAGCTGATAGGGGGCAAAAGGCGCGGAGTTTGTACGCCACGGGCTGGTCATGGCCACCTTGAGCTTTTCAATTTGTTCCGTCGTAAGAAGATTGCAGCCCTCCAGCGTCTTATGCTTGCGATAGAAGGCGTTCACGGCCTTCATGGTTTCCTGCGCTTCCCGCAGGTCTGCGAGCTTGCTTTCCAGCTTCACCAGCACACCCGCGTCCCCGGCCTTGATGCCGCCCGTGCCGATTTTGCAAATCTTGTCGAGCAGCTTGTCGATTTCCGCGCGTTTCTTCATGTGCGCATCCATCCGCGCGTTCTGTTTGGCCTTGCGTTTGGCGGAAACGCCATCTCCTCCGGCAATGAAGATGGAGGGGCAAAGCGTCCCGATACGGCTTTCCGTATTCATCCATTCCGCCAGCTTCCGCGCGTATCTGTCCAGCAGCGCGTCGATGGCCTCAGCGTAATCCGGCTTGCGCTGCTTTTCCCGTTCGGCCATTTCGGCGGCGAAATCGCACAGGCCGCGATATTCAAGGGTTTTCTCGCCCTTCTGATAGTCGCTCATCGACATCATTTCATGTGAGAGCCGCGCCGCGCTCTCGTCGATAGAATAGTAATTCATGTTTTCCTCACTTTCTCAGGTTGCAGCAATCGCTCTTGTCGTGGTTCACGCACTCCCGCCAGTAGGCATAATGCTCGGTCACGTCCTCGCAGACGCTCACCTCGTCAAAGCCAGTCACGCGGGATAGGTACTCAATCTTCTTTTCAAGCGGGAGATGGAGATATCCGGCATGCTTGACCGTCCATTCCGAGTAGTCAAGCGGCAGCCATTTCTTTATCCAGTGGTTCACCCGCAGAAATTCCACGATGATCTTGGGGCACTTGATGGCGTTCAGCCGCTCAAAATCCACGAATTGGGGGAGATAGGGCGAAAGCCTCACGGCCACGTCATAGCCCTCCGCATGCAGGGTTTCAATGGCTGCGATACGCCGCTCCGTACTCACGGCTTTCTCGCAGGGAATCCACGTCGTGCTGATCTGGATATGGGCTTTTTCCCGGTCGAGAATGTCCATATACTTGCAAATCAGGTCGGATTTCGTCACAATCAGATAGCCGATACCGTAGGCGTTGAGCAGCCGGAGGGTTTCGCGCGTCACCCGCGCCCGCTCCTCCAGCGGTTGGAAGCAATCGGTCATCCCACCGAGGCGGATAATGGTGTCTTTCGGAATCTTCGCAATTTTCCGCTCAATCTTTCCGATATCCGCGACGGACGGCTCCACGCTGTCCCAAAGGTTTCGGAAGCTCAAAAGCGATTTGGCATAGCAGTATGAACAATCATGCTGGCAGCCGCAGCCGTATGTGTCCAGCCGAACGTTGTAACGGCACTTTCCGCCTTCATTTCCTGCGACCTCTTTGTAAAAACTCTTGAACTCTTTCATGCGTCTTGACCCCTTTCTTTTTCTTGGGGTCAAAACGGTTATCTTCCATTCACGGGTTTTCGCAGATATCCACGATGTGCTCACATAGCGCCGCAGGAATGACGCTTCTTTCCTTGCTGCCCTTCAGCCCTTGGGTGCCTGTCCGGCTTCCCCTCGGCGCTCTTTCGTGGCAGGAATCGCCATTCTTGCATGGCGGCCTGAATCGTGGAGCAGGATGATTCGTCCAGATATCGGTCGGCTTCATCCGCTTGTCGCCATATTGGCAATAGGTGACGGTATATCGGGGGATGCCCTTCATCCATACCATTTTTCGCATCCCGCCGCGCGGGTTCTCGATGAACCAGAAGCGCGGCTTGAGCGCCCGTATCAGGTCGAGCACATGCTGGTCAACCTCATCGCAGAATTTCGCGTAATCGCTCACCGGGTCGAGGTTGCCCGTCTCCGGGTTCTTCCGTCTGTGATGGCTGATGGCGGCGATGCTGAACGTTGTACAGTCTGGGCTTGCCCAAATCACATCAGGCCGCCCGAACCGCTCCAGAATCATGTCCGCCGTCACCGTGCTCACGTCGGCGCGGAGGCTGATGTTTTCAAAATTTTCTGACCATTCAATGCTGAATGTCTCATGTCCCCGCGCCTCAAATGCCTTGCTGATGCTTCGTGTCCCTGCAAATAGCTCCAATACTTTCATGGTTTCCGGCCTCCCTGTATGGTTTCCGGCCAGAAGCGCCTATCTTCCAGCGCTGTCTGGTTTTAGCCCTCCAGCACCTCCCGTCTGTAAGTCTCCATGCAGCCCTCGCAAACCCACTCGCCTTCAATGTAGAAGGCCGATTCATCCGTAATCATGCGGTCACACTCCACGCATACAGGCTTGTCCACGTTCATCCCTCCTTTCTTTTAGCCGCCGATGTCCTCCGTATCATGGATTTCCGTATGGCCGCAGACAACCGCCGAATTGATTTTCACGTTGCCGGAAATTGTCGCACCTCCGCGCACTACTGAATCGCCGCAAACCCATACGTTCCCAGACACCGACGCATGTTCAAATATTCTGGCGTTATCGTGAATCCACGCAGTCCCGGAAATGTTCGCAATCCCATAGCACAGCGCGTTATCACAAACCCACGCTTCGCCACGCACATACGCAATATCGCAGACAATCGCATTATCGAACACCAACGCGCTTTCAAAGCATCGGGCAGAATCGCAGACAATCGCCTCGTCGGCAATCCACGCGTTACTTTCTTGCGCCAGATTCAGCTCATTTTCAACCCAGCCGCCCAAATCACCCGGCTTGACGATATCGCCAGTGTCCAGCTCAAGCTCAATGAGCGCCCGGATGCGGTGCAGCGTCCGGCCTTCCAAGACGCGGGTTTCGTCGGTCAGCTCATACTTTTTCATACATCGGCTTCCTTTCTTTTTCGTCCACGGTCTTGATGGAGAAATCTACCTTCACGCCCATCTGGTCGGCGTACAGGTTAGCCAGCACCGTCAAAATCTTTACCGCCAGTTGTTCTTTCCCGTTCCCGTCCATCTGGACGCTCCTTTCTGCCGTCAGCTCTTGCCAACAAACTTGTTGATGAAATAAACCTGCCCCTTGCCCGTCACCTTTGCCGTGCGGTTGATGGTAATGTGGCCGTCGGCGTGGGTGATGGTCGTTTCCTTGACCTCGAAGAGCTTCATTTCCATGCTCCGCTGGGTGGGGCTGTTATACGACGCGCCCTTCTGGCTGATGAGGTACTTGTTTTCCCGCAGCCATTGGAAAAGCCGCTTCTGGCCGATATCCACGCCGTTCTGCTTCAGCAGCTTGGCGAGGTCGCCGATGAGGATGGACGTTTTGCTCGCGCTGACCGCATCCGCGAAAAGTGCCTTCGGGTGCATGGCCTCGATTTGCTTCTCCTGCACCTCGATCTGCTTATCCCGCGCCGCAATCTTCCGCTGGGCGACCATCAAGGCGTTGGCCAGCAGCTCGTCGTCCGTCATGGTTTCCTGCCCAGCGATGTAGCCGCCATTTTTGCGGATGCTGGGGATAACTTCGTGGGTAATCCAGCGCTTGAAGGCTTTCGCCTCCGGCTTCCGGCTGCCGAGTACCAAACTGTAAAGCCCCGGTTCATTGATAATGGAAACTTGGTCATTGCCTCTGCTGATGCCCTTAATTGAAATAAGGGCTTTTTCATCATCATCAAGGCGACGGATTGTATTTGTCACCTGTCCGAGGTCAAGCGCTCTGCATACGTCAGCCGCCACAAACCACGGCTGGCCTTCCTTTGCAACCGTCCGCACCTGCCCAAACTGGGCATTTTCAAAAACCTGCAATCCTTCCAAACTGTTCGCCTCCTGCATTTTGCTTAAAGCACAATCAGTGTCTAAAAAAAATTAGATCGTTCACCGTGCAGCCATACAGGTCAGCGATGCGCTTGGACATCTCAATATCAGGCTTTGTCTTGTAATTTTCATAATTGGACAAGGTATTTCGATTGATATTGAGCGCCTTTGCCGCATCAGCCATTGTCATCTCGGCATTTACCCGAGCGGCTTTCAAAGTTACTTCCATTTCTCTCATCTCCTTTTTGTGATTCTGTGCTTTAAGCACAATCACATAATACTATTCTGAAATAATTTTGTCAATACTTTAAGCACAACTTTTTCGGCTTTTTTATTGCTTTATTGTGCTTTAGGTGTATAATATTAGGTGAAGGAGGTGAACACATGGATAACAAAGACGTTTTCGCCCGAAATTTGAGAGAGTATATGCAGATCAAAAAAAAGAGCCGCCGGGAGGTATGCGACGATCTCGGTTTCAGCTATTACACGTTTTCGGACTGGGTGAACGGGAAGAAATATCCGAGGATGGACAAGGTGGAAATGCTCGCCAATTATTTCGGAATCCAGAAATCCGACCTGATAGAAGAAAAGCCGCCGGAAGAGCAGCAAAAAAAGCCCGACGCAGACGAGGGGCTTTCCGACAATATGCGTGAGCTTATGGATTTTGTGCGGACTGTCCCGGAAGACAAGGCGGCGATGATTCTATCAGTAATTCGGACAATCGTGGAATCTGGAAAATAACCTTTTCCACCTGTTCGGGGGTTAGGGTTTGTATGTAAGATATAAGCTGGTCAATAGCGCTCATTTTGGGCTTGCCCCTTTCCGCTTGATTTTAGATAAAAAATATGATACACGCATAATTTTTGTCTTGCAATACGATTTCCTACATTCGTAATTTTCAGTTTTTGGGAAAAATGCGGGAGCGCAGCAGCACCACCCGAACGCCCCCGCATTTCTGGAAGATAGGCCGTTTCGACCCTGATTCAAGCCTATCACCATACGCGGATAATCGCAACGAGCAAAGGCGATGTATTCACATCGTATGTGATTTTTTATACCCAGTCATAAAAATGTATACGAATCGAATATGATGTAACGGGAAGAATTGCACATGAAAGGACGGGTTTACAGAAAGAAGGCTTTGCCGTGTACTCGAAATGTCTGAATTGCCAAAACCCCGGCAGGGAATGTCTCAAACGTTTGCTGACCATGACAGGCGACGAGCTGCTGATCTGGTGCAAGGCCAGAAAGAAGAGCCTCGGCTTATCCAATGCGGATATCGCCGCCGCAACGAATGTGCCGAAAGGCACGGTTGACAGGCTGCTTTCGTCTTCCGGGTCGGATGTCCGCTTCTCAACCATCCAGCCCATTATCCGCCTGCTCTCCGGCTGCACGGACGCGGAGCTTGATTGTTCCCCATCGCCGGAGGCAGACGACGCGCTGACCATACACGCCCACGACCTCGAAACCGAGGTTAAGCACGAGAAGGACATCACGCGACGGCTCGAAGAATCCATTGCCGCGTGGAGGCGTGTTTCACAGTGCCTCATTGCGCTTTGCGTGCTTCTGGTTGTGGCGCTGATGTTTTACATCGCCATGGATGCCAGCAACGAAGACATTGGCCTCATCAGAGGCAGCAGCGTTTCGCCCTTGGCGATGTTGCTTTGCGTTTTCGCGCTGGCCTCCACCGCCGCCCTGATTATCTTGCAGGGCAGATTGATAGATAGTAAGAAGGAGAAACCGATAAACGACAAAAGGGATGAATCGTAAATGTCAATCATAGAAGAGCAAGTCAAAAGAAATCAGTATATCGAGGAAGTCGCCGCCTATATCCGCGTGTCCACGCAGGAGCAAAAGCTACACGGCATATCCATTGAGGCGCAAATTGAGAAGCTGACGGAATACGCCGAAAAGCACGGCATGAAGATCGTTGAGTGGTACAAGGATGAAGGTGTGTCTGGCCGCAAGCTCATCAAAAAGCGCCCTGAATTGCAACGCATGATACAGGACGCAGAAAAAGGAAAATTCAAGCGCATCATCTTTATTAAACTCGACCGCTTCTTCCGCTCCGTCGCCGAGTATCACGAGTGCATGAAGCGCTTGGCTGTCGGCGGCGTGATCTGGACGGCCACCGAGGAAAAATACGACCTTTCCACTCCGTCCGGCGAGGCTTTCGTCAATATGAAGCTCACGATGGCGCAATTTGAGGCCGACCAAGCCGGAGAACGTATCCGCATGGTCAATGAATACAAGATCAAATCCGGCCAGCCGCTCTTTGGTGCACAGTGCTTGCCGTTCGGGTATACGGTTTCCGCCCCGGAAAATGGCGAGCGTCACAAGTACATCGCCAAAGAGCACGAAGAAATCGCGATGGACTTAATCAACCACGCTCTGACACATGGAGCAATCAGGGGCGCGATGTCCTATGTAAATAACAAATACGGTATGAGTTTGAGCTATAACGCGTGTATAAACATGCTCAAAAACGAAATGATTTGCGGAGAATACAAGGGAAATCCGAATTACTGTGAGCCGTACATCAGCCGCGAAGAATTTGACCGCTTGCAAAAGCTCATATCCAGAACGCCAAGGGACACAGGCGAAAAAAGAACCTATATTTTTTCCGGGTTGATTCTCTGCCCAAATTGCGGAAGGCGGCTTACAGGTGGAACGCACAGTCCAAACAAAGGGATAAGAAACGTCACATATAAGACATATAGATGCAACGCAAAACTCCGCGATAAAAAATGCGATTATGGGAATACCGTGTTTGAAGAAACCCTTGAAAAAGTCCTCCTTGATAAAATCGAAAGCATTGTTGACAGAAAAATGATTGAAGTAAATGCTATCGAAGCGGAAAGCGAAAAAACAAGCAAATATAATGTCGCCGAGTTACAGGCCGAGCTAGACCGCCTCAATTACTCATGGCAGAAAAATCGCATCAAATCCGCCGAGGAATATGATCGGAAATATGATGCCATCGTGGAGAAAATCGAAGCGGCACAAGCCGAGCAGCAGCAAATGGGTCATGTCGATTATGAACGGATTCAATGCCTTTTTCAATCCGGCTGGCGTGATCTGTATAACTCGCTGGACGATGAACACAAGCGCTCTTTCTGGCGTTCCTTCATCGAAGAAATTGAAATCGACTGGGGCAAAGGCAGATACGGAAAAAGGGATATCAAAGACATTACTTTTTTTTGACCTCTGTTTGTGGTTAATTCTAGCACCGAACGGTGCAAGAATTAACTACAAGCAAAAATAGAGGCGTGCATCCATCGGGTGCGCGTCTTTTTTACATTTTCGTCATAATCACAGAATCTATTGACAATCATTTGGATTTGTGCAATATAGAGACATCAAATTCTGTGTGAAGGTGGTCTTACCATGTCCGCGCTCATCTTAATCGTTGTCGCTGTTTTTATTCTTCTCAAGTTTCACAAGAAAAAAATTCCATCGCAGAACCAGACAAACGATGTTGCTGAAAACAAACGCCAGAAATACAAGGATTTAATTAGCAAAGAAAGAGATATGAGCAAGCTCACACCGGAAGGTGAGTTGCCCGTTGGTTGGGTGTTTGTGCATGAGGATTTCATCAAAGACGCAGAAAAAGAAGTCATGTATTTTTATGGAGAATACTATAAATATCAATATGGGGAACCGGCAAAAAAATATGCCGCCTTAAAATCCCTTTTGCAATATTTCGAAGATGCGAAGAGAATTTATAAAAAGAAAGGTGAATGTTATCTTTATTGGTTTGAAAGTTCGTGGGCAAAATCTGATAAGGTGGAGCAACTGCAATCTGAATTGCATTATCTTGAAGAACATTTTGACGAAATAGAAGAAAACTATAAAAAAAGACAATATATAGAAAACATATTGATTCCTGATTTGAAAAAGCAAGTTATCGAAATCGTAAAAAATAACCCCGGTATTGTCCAGACAGAGCTTTATGCACACTTTAACCCAGAAGTAAAAGATTATGTTCAGGATGTTTGCAGAACGTTATTCAAAGAAAATAAGATTAAAAGAGAAAAATATGGCCGTACATTCAAATTGACCATATAAAAAATAAGGCCGAGACAACCGCCCCGGCCTTTTCTCTTATCCCTGCTGGTGGATATCTTCCCGCAATTCATCAATTCGGATGAACGCTTTTTCCACGTCTTTTTCCAGCTTATACGTCCGCTCAACAACGGAATTGTGCTTTTCAACCTTCTTTTCAAGCTGCTCCATTCGGTAGGATAGCAGGGCGGTCGTTTTGCTGTTTGAAAAATAGCTGCCCATCAAAGTCCCTGCCAAAGAGATAACCGCAACAATGATCGTGTCCATAGGTCTTGACCTTCTTCCAGATTTTTGTCATTCGAGGATAAAGAAAATATCAATCGGGAGCCAAGTATTCGCCACCGCATCCGCCCACGCGCTTCCGTTCCTGTACCGCGCAAAGCGCACCAATCCGGCGGCTGTCACAGTGCAAAGCCATACGGCAGCGCCGCTTCCTTGGCAAACAAAATTTGATTGGGTCTGCGGCCTGTACCCGGCGGGAAGCGTCGTGATGGTGTAATTCGTCGTGCCGCCCGTCAATGTGGCTTTCGGCGTGACCACACCCTTCACATGCACCATGCCGCCGCGCCGACGATATTGCAGCGTATTTTCCGCGTTTCCGGCGTAGGTTTCAAAGTCGCTTGTCAGCGTTGCCTTTTTCCAGCCCGTATCAAAGCCGCTCAACTCTGTCCACGAATGCCATTTAGATGAGTAGTATGTTCTTTGCCATAGCTCAAAGCCCGTCTCCGAGCAGCGAACGGCAAGCTGGATGCGCTGCCCGTCTGCGCCCATGTCAAGGACGATGATGCAGCCGGAAGCGCCGGATGTAATCGGACAATTCTTCATTGTCGCCAGCGTCGCCGAGCTGAAACTGTAAAAGCCGCTTTCCAGCAGGTTGTCCAGATCAACGCCGGAATCCAGCGCTTTTGCGCCTCCCGGCGTTTCACCATTACGGAAAAGCGCCGGAAGCCCAAATTCGACATATCCGGCCAGCTCGGAAACCTTGCCAAACGCAAGCCCCCGGCCTGATGAATGGAAATCAATCAGTGTAAAGGCTGTCGGGATTTCTACCGTTTTCCGCACGGTTGCGAAGAAATCCGTCACAGATAGCCGCACATCATAGGCAGAATCAACGTCCATCACGTCGTCGGTGATAAGTGAACCTGACGCGATATAGTCGCTCCCGCTCTTGAGCAGAATCCACGTTGTGGCCGATTTAGCTTTGTATTCCAGCGTATACTTGGCCGTATTTTTGCTTGAAACAGGTGAAATGACGAGGGAAAACCCGATTTTGCTGTGTGTCCCCTCGTAGTTTTCCGTCCCGTCCTCCAGCGTTCGGACGGCCACAAGCGTCTTGATGAGCGGCGCGGAATAGGCGACGACCACAAGCGTCTTGGTTGTCTTCGCCGTCCGTCCCCGGCTGTCCGTCACCGTCACCGTGACCGTCTTGGTGCCGCTTGAAAGTGTCCCGGTCGTAGGTGATGCGCCGCCGTAGGTCTTGCCGTCCACGACCGTCTTATAGGCCGTGATGGTTGAGCCGTAAGCGCCAGCCGCCTTGATGGTGATTTTGACCTTTGATTTGCTCTGAACGAATACGCCGAATTGCGCCGCCAGCCCTGCAACCGCCTCCGCCATGCTGACATCCGAAATCGTCGGCACGACGGCAGCGGGAACGTTGGCCTTGAAAGATACCGTCTTTGTGCCGATTAAGGCGCTTCCGTTGTATGTCTTGCATGTGATGGTGCATGTGCCGGATGTGCCGGAAGGGATTTGATTGGCCAGCGTGAGAGGAACCGTCCACGCCTTGCTTGTTCCCAAGCCCGTCCCGATTGTCCCGGATGCCTTGCCGAAGGTATATGTCAGCGTGTGGTCAAAGCTGCCGGACGCTCGTGGCATGTTGATCGTGATGGAGCTGCCCATGTTGACGCTTGACGCGGAAAGCGTGGGCGTTGTCGCCCTCGGAATGGTGTCAAATGTGCCGCTCCCGCTTGCCGTCACGTCGCCGTAGTATGTGCCGCCCAGCGTGACCTTGATGCCGATGGTCGAAGCAAAGGTACAAGTCTTCGAGCCGTTCGCGTTGTGAGCAACCGTAACCGTCTTGGTATAGATTGTTTTGACCTGATTGCCGGAGAGGGCAGCGGAAAACGTGAAGCTGTACTTCGTGCCGTTGATCGTCACCGTTCCGCTCTTGCTGGCAGATGAATTGATTGTGTAGCTGCTTCCCTTGGAAACAAGCTGCACCTGTACCGTGACGGATGACGTGTTATTGGCGACGGACTGGCTGCCGACCTTCCAAACGAGGCGCATTTCATAGCCAGTCCGTATGGCTTTGGTAATTGTCCCGGATGCCGCCATACTCTCACCGCCTTATTCAAACGCGTGGATGCTGTACGGAATCAGCTTCTCGTTGTAATTGATGCCGTGCTTGCAGTCTGAAAAGCCGATTTTGTCATCATATACGGAGAAGGTGCGCTCATAATTGCCATATTTCACGAGGCCATGCCATGCGCCGCCGTGCTGATAGGCTCGCCGCTTGTCGATCTCTGCGCTGATGTTGACATACTTCCCGCCGACCTCTTGGATGAAGCAGACCTCGACCACGCAGAAATCGGCCAAATCGAGGGCGATTTCCTGCGCTGCAAATTCCGCTTCTGGGTTTTGGTTTGTCCATAGGTTGCTGCAATTCGCGAGGCAATCCACGCCGCGCTCGATGCAATTCAGCTTCTCCGCCGTGATAACCTCGCCGCTCTTCCAGACGTGCTTTGTGTATGCCATGATAAGCCCTCCTCACATGACTTTCGTCGCGTCGATGGTTGCATATCCGACGATGCTGCCGGTGTTCCTCGCATCCAGCCGCTTGAAAGACAGGTTCCCATTGGCGCGGGGAATGAAGGCGAAATCACCGATTTGCAGCGCGTTGATGAAATGCCCGTCCGTCACATAGAGCTTATTGTCCGAGAAATAGGCAACTTCCGTGTCATCCTGCAAGAAGGAAATGCGGTCGTTGCTGATTTTCAGCTCCAATTCGTTCCCGACCTGCCCCAGCAGAATTGAGCCATCCACAAAACGAATGTATTTGCGGATTTCCTCAAATTCTGCGTCCGTGCCGTTGGCAACCGCTTCAAGGTCGGCGTTAAACTGGTTAAACTGGATTTCGACGCTTTCCTTCGTCTGTTCAATGGTCGTGCTGACGGAGGAAACAAGCGCGTCCGTTGCGTCTTTCAGATAGTAGCTCTCCGCGACGGTCGCCTTGATGTTTTCTTCGGACTGCCTGATGGATGATTCAAGATTCTGCTCCACGTTGTAGACGGCTTCAGAAGCCTTTCTGACGCTTTCGGATATTTCATTGATGATTTTCCCTTTCGTATCGGTCAAGCCCTTCAGCGAGGCCGCCAGCCCCTCAAATACGCCGCCAAGCGTCAACTTGTTGGCCGCAGGGTCGAGAAGGTTGATAGACAGCTTGCGGACGAGGAATTTCTGATTCAGCCCGTGCGGCTTGCTGACCACATCGACGTATGTTCCCAGATGGAAGGATGAAAAGGACGTGCTCACCGTCGCCAGATCGGCCGCCGTCAGTTCGATGGATTCAGGCAACTTGACAAGGCTTGAAAGATAGGCTTGCCCCTTGGCCTTCAGGTTTTCCGCGATGGTCACATCGTCGAAAATAACCGTTTTGACAATCGTGCCATATTGTGATATAGCCGCTGCATCTTCGATGAAATCCGCGCCGCCGTTCACGGTTTCGATGGTCAGGCGCTTGTCCGTGTCCTTGCCTTCCGCATCTTTGAGTTTTGCGCCCAGCGGAATGACGACCGTCGCCACGTCCGCGCCCTTGATAATCCGCTTCTGGTCGAGCAGATTCTTTCCAAACTCAATCTTTTGCGGAGAAAGCAGCGCGAAGTCTGCGAGATAATCCAGATAGGCCACGCCGTCCGCATGCCGGACTGAAAGAAAGCCGCCGAGCAAGGTCAGCAGCTTGTCGTTCATTTCCTTCCATGTGTCGGTATAGTCGATATTTGACCGCACGATATAATCATTTGGGTCTGTCACCGTCACATTGCCGAGGATAAAGCGCTTGGTTTCATCCACCTGCGCATTGTGACTATCCAGCAGCAGCGCCAGATATTCCGCCACGCTACCCGTGAAATCATAGGGTCGCTTGATGCTGTCAAGTAAGAAAGCCAGTTCTCCTTCACATGTGACTTTCCGCTCATTGTAAAAGCCGATTTCATCATCCAGCACACGACCACGGAAAAGCAGATAATCCTCCTGATAAACGGTGATGATGCTCTTGAGCTTTTGAATGCTGCCATAGTAAGGATGATCGGGGTAGAGTGTGAAGGAAAAGCTCCCCGTTTTGTTCAGCTCAAGATCAAGAGAGGGGCTGAAAATCTTCAGCCCCTCCAGCTTGTCATTGTAGATTGGCAGCCCGTCACAATAAACGCGATACATCACAAATCACCTTCTTGATAGGTGAACGTAATCGTCCCCGCTCCCGTAACCTCGACCACGTTCTCGCCCGCCACAAGTTCCAGTTCCGGCAGGGTATAGCTTCCCGCGCCCAAATCCCAGACGTTGAAACCGAAAGTAAGCCGCAGCTTGTCATCCGTTTCAATCCGTACTTCCGGCACGGCTCGCTTTCGTGCGTTGGCCAGCGTGATCGTCGCGGCCTCCGTAATGGTCTGTCTGATAACCGTCAGCGCGGCTTTGTATTTCCACGGCTCGCAATCCGCCTCAATCGTGACTTTCCCGATGCCTTTTTCAGCGGTGAAGCTGGAGACAAAGAGCCGCCCCACATAGTAAGCGCCGGGTTCATCGTCGAGGATGATTTGCAGCTTTTTTCCATGCAGAGCGTTTTTGATGGCCGAGAAACTGGTTATGAACATGGCCTGTGGAATAATTGTGGAAAACTCGAATTTGTGCCGCGCATTTTCATATTTCGGTTCGCCGAAAAATTCCGTCAAATCGAGTTCCCCGTCCGCGCCCTCAACGTCAATCTTTTTGGTTTTCACGGCAGGGGAACCGATTTCTTTCTTGCTCAAAATCAGATTCAGGTCATCATATGTATGTAGGCCGCCGAATCGGATGCCTTTCATATCCGTTCCTTCCTGTGGCGCTGCTGTTATTTAACGATGGCGCCCTTACGCTTCCGGCTGCACGGTGGCCGCGCTCCAAGTGTCGGATTTGTACACACCGCCAACGCCGTTGATGACCGCGCAGTATACCGACTTGCACTTGCTGATGTTGGCCTGCAAGTCGTTGTGATAGCGCACAAGCGCCTCGTCGAGCGTGTCAAAGCCGCGCAGATCGCGAGCTTCCGCGCCGTCGGTAGCCGTCAAAATTTTAATCGTATAGTACCTCATTCGATTCGTCCCCCATTTAATACAATCTAACTATACTTACAGTCGACGATTCTACAGCGGTCGATGTAATATTTAAGTTTGCATTTACCCATTTACAACTAATTATATTACTGTCATTTGCAGGTGCGATACGATGCACATAACCGCTTGTCCCCTCTCCCCGCACTAGAAACATAGCCGCCGAACCATAGTTATACGCAATAACGAGATACCCTCCATAAGGCAGGACAGGGTACGTTACGGGTCGTGCTTTGTCCAGCTTATTGGTGAAATACTCCTTGATGTATGCATTGTTCAGCGTGTCGCCTTGCGCTACCAACTCGTTTGTGACATTACATTGCACCCAATCGCTGCCATTTCCCGGTTTTGCCGATGTTTGCACAGCCGCCTTGAATAAGTTGTCGTTAT